>Ga0137409_10000076_pt1 | contig 70876 bp, 68 predicted proteins | sample CZODoug1_16funga_FD_122059 | JGI IMG/M metagenome (GOLD analysis project Ga0137409, IMG submission 122059) | Vadose zone soil fungal communities from Angelo Coast Range Reserve, California, USA - CZODoug1_16fungal (Hybrid Assembly) | ecosystem: Environmental > Terrestrial > Soil > Vadose zone... | reverse complement strand
TACTGATCCGCTTCAGCCTGGAACCCTTCCATCTCGGTGCGCGCGCTGTCGAAGCGCGCGCGTTGTGCCGGCGTGGGTTCCTGCCCTGGTACGAAGCCGCCCGAGGCTTGCATCTGCTGGCGGATCGCCTGGCGCCGCGCCGCGGCGTCCTTCATCACGCCGTTCAGCGCCGTATACGAGGGCGTGATTTTGGCGCGTTGCTCGGCGCTCAAGCCGAGCGCCTGGCTCAGCGAGTCGATCGTCATCCAGTGATCGGGGGGCGGTTGAAAGCGGCCGGTGGACGGCGTCTGCGCAACGAGCGGCGCAGCAAGGAGCAACGCAAGAACGAAGCAGCGGCTGATCATTCGCATATTGCTGAGGCTCCAGTGGTTGATGGGCACTTGTTGTACGTCGAAGCGGTGGCCGGCGTTCAGCTTGTTACACCTAGCGACGTTGGGAAGCGGGCCGTATTCTAGTCCGGCGCCCACTGGGCGGCTGCTGACCAAGAGGTGGTGAGGGACATGCGGCCCGTCGCTGCCCAACCTTTATCGGCTCATCCCAAGTGGCGCTCCTGTCTACCGATCCTGCTGATTTTCATGCACGGTTGCGGCTGTTTTTACACTGCCGATCGACCTGAAGTGAAAGCGCCTGTCCCCAGCGCCATTGCCGTGATTCCATCGACTGTTTTTGTCGTCCCCGGGGCAGAGTTCGTAATGCGAGCTCGGATGGTAGACGAGCACAATGGCGTGTACGCTGAGCCTCCGGGTCTGGATTGGACCCTCGGCGATAACCTTACTGAACTCAGTCGGGGTGCTGACTCAATCAGAGTGAAGGCCGCAGGCGCTCCGAGCACGGTTACGACATCAGTACAGGCGAACGCGGGCACGCAGACTGCAGAAGCAAAGGTGATAATTCTGAAGCCGGGGGCAGCCGGCACGCTCGATAGCTCGCTGGGAGACAACCGGGCGGGTATCGAGCCTGATCTCTTGCTTATCGACAACGGCCCCGCCATCGACGATTCGCAAATCGCGTTCGTGGGTATTGGCTTGCTTGGCAACCTCGTCGGTAATTCCGGCAAAGTGTGGCGGTTCGCGAACGATCAGGCATTCGAGATGCGGCCAGTCAGTTTTCAGGCCAGCAAAGACATTGTTGATCTGCGGACGCCCCCGCCCGACGACCTGCGGAGGCCTTCGTACACCATCTGGATTGCGACGACCGTCTGGGGTGCGGAAGCTCTCGCCTTGGTGGATGCCAGGCTTGCAGCCACGATTTTTCGTCATCAGCGAACCGGTCTCGCTCTCCTGAATACGAGCGCGTCGGCGCCGGCCGGGCGATACACGCTTGCAGAGGGAGAGGCACCATGCCTCGGGGTTTGGGCGCAGCTGCAGGCCCTCGGTATTCCTGCAAACGCGCCCTCCTTCAAGGCTGAGAGTCTCAACGTCGTGTACGTCGACGACCTGCTGGCCCCGCCGGAATTCGATGGGGCAGTGCCGATCTCAACGGAGCTGACGGGCTACACCTGTCCGCGCGATCCGACCATCGGAACGGTCATTCTGATGTCTCAGAACTGGAAAGGCACGTCTTCCTTGGCCCACGAGCTGGGCCACGCGTTCGGTTTGCATGAACCAGACGGAGGCCACACCAACGCACTGGAAGGATTCAGCTATACCAACATGATGTGGTCGCGAGAAGGAGATGCAACAGGATTCTCTCGACGGCTCTTCACACTGGGGCAGGCATTCCGCATCAACCTGGACGATCACTCGTGGCATCCGTATCCTGGCGTGACACCCATCAACTGTGACGTCCTCGGAAAGAACCCAAGCTGCCCGCCACTCAGGCTGGACGTCCGATGAGCAATACCAGAGCACTATGCGCCGTTTTGTCCCTGACGGGATTGTTGGTGTCCTGCCGTCTCTCCAAGGCAGAGTATGAAACGATCGACGCCTGGCTCCTGTGCGACGAGTGTGTCGGTCATGAGCGCGAGGCGGTGCGAGCGATTGGAGGAGCGGCGATCCATACGCTCGATCAGGCACTCGTGGGACCGTCGCCCGGGCGCGTGACGAACAAGGAGGCGCAGTTCAAACAGATGTATCGCACGATGTCGCCAGCACCCGCGGTTCCCGAAACCACGTACGTGCGGGAGCTGCGCAGTAACTACATCGCCAAATATCAATACCGAGCGGCGGTCTCGTTGGGAGACATTGGAGGACGCCGCGCCCTCGCCGCGCTGCAGCGAGCGCTGGATTCTGCGGCGGTGCGCGAATACCGGCCCGACGTGGTCAAGGCGATCGACGTTGTTCTGGCGCTCGCGTCCGCGCCGCGCCCATCGGGGCCGGTCACGGGACTCATCGGCACAACGACACCGCGATTCGGCGACACGGTTCGCCTCGTGAGAAACGCGAGCCAGTCGTGGACCGGGAATGAGACAGTCACGCTGCACGGCTCGGCTTTCGCAGACAGTTTGCTGGTGCGGCGATGGGCTCTGGATTCGCTCGCGTTTCTCGCCATTGGATCGTTGGGAGATTATGCCGTTGCCCTCGCGTGGTTCGGACAACCGGCGGGACGGCAGGTCATCCCCCTGCAGATCGTCCCACCGGGGTACGGGTCACATACCTCCGCAACTGCGCCGCTGATAACGGCGGACTCCGTAGGGGTAACCCGCTACATGCTCCTGCCGACTCGTCCGGGGGACACGACGGATTTCTTCAGGCTGGAGCCGACGGAATCCCTGACCGTGACGGCGGCGGTCACGTCGTCCGGCGTCACGCCGGCGACGCTGCGCTGGTATACGTGCGCGCCGCTCTCCCTCCTCACGACGCCCACTGCCACGGTGAACGTGATCGGTGCCGTCGTGGACGAGCGCGGCGAGCCCATCGGAAACGCGCAGGTGACTCCGATCGGCATGGCGGTCAGTACTACAACGGACTCCGCAGGCCGATTCATGTTGGTCGGTGTCCCGGCGTCGCCGCTTCCAAGGCTGCGGGCCCAAAAAATCGACTTCCGCCCGTCAGTAACGACGGTGCAACTCGTGGCCGACCGTATTCAGCTGGGCATTACACGGACAACGGTAAGCGAGGCAACGGCGTTGAGCCGACACGCCTCGACGCTGTCGATCCCGGCTGGTGCTTGCCGCATGCTTCAGATTCTCGTGCCGTCAACCGGTGGACAACGCACGCTGAGGCTGCGGGTGACGTCCCCGTAAGACAGCCGGCCGCGCCGATCAGGCGCGGCCGGCGCGCGAAAATGTCCCAACTGCTCAGGATGGTGGATACTTCGGCGGCGGGGTCCCTCCTCCACCTGTTGGGCACTGCTTCTTGACGTCGGTGAGCGGGGTTGAGTAAGTACCCCGCGCTTCTATCTGGCAGAGCGCATCGGAGAGGTGCAGCAGATAGGGACGGAGGCCCGGATATACGATCGTTTGACCATTCTCGGTTGCCGTGTACCCGTCCATCCAAATCTTCTTCAGGTCGCTCTTCGTCACGAAGTCGTCGGTCTTGCAGTTGCAACACGCCGACGCCGCCAGACCCACGACAAGGACACTCACGAATGCTGGGAACCGCCGGCTCGTCATGGGTAACCTCCTGTTTTGAGTTGAACGGCTAGCAGATCTTCCCTACCCAGTGTCGATAACCGCTCGTCGATACGTCGCGCCAAATCAACTCGTCTGAGGGCGAGCGCCGCTTGTCGCTGCACGACAAGGCTCGCAGGCAGAAACGGCAGCAACGTCGTGACCGAGGAATGGTCGATGCTCGCCGCGATGGCGAGACACTGCTCCGGTTTGCCATGCGCCAACAAGAACTCGGCGAGCATGAGACGATCGGCGGCAAGTGGTTCGCTCATTCCCCATGCCAGGGCGTCCCGGGTCCCGATAGCGAGGAGGGCACGGAGGGGCGCGCCGGCGCTCGTGTCGCCGCGCTGCAAGGCCAACCCTGCGGCCAACGCGGCGGCGTATCGCGCCGCGTTGGGGTCACCGAGGCGTGCAGCCTCGTGGGCGAGGGCGCGCTGCAGACTCTCTGCCTTCACAATCGAGCCGCTGGCTGCACGCCACGCGCCGAGCAGCCACATCACACTCGGGGGCACTGACCGGCTCGGAATCGCGCGCTCGTAGTCAGCCGCAACCGCGCTCGCACGATCGCCGACGTTCACGCCGGCCAGACCATCGAGCAAGTAGAAGCGGTTTGCGAATTCAACGCCGCTCTTCACGCTTGAATCAATGACTGCGCGCAACTCGCGCAGGCGGTTTTGTGCGGCGAAGACACTTTGCAATCCGACGAGCGCGCCCCACCGGTAATTCATCGGAATCAGCGTATCAGCCAGGAGCGCGCGAAACCCTTCCTCCGCACACCCAAGGAAGGAGGCCCGGCCTGCGAGTGACTGCGCCGCGCTCAATGCCAGGAGCGGACCTGCCCGAGCAGCCGCGGCCCAATCGACACTTCCCCGCCCCTCAGCCGCACAGCGCAGCATTAGGGCCAGTTGCGTGTTCGCATCGGCAGCATCCGGTGCCGCGCGCGCGAAATCGGCGATCGCATTCGCCGCTCGCCTGAAGTCCCCTGATCGCACGGCGATCTCGGCCAGATGCAGCCGAGGCGGAGAGAAACCGCTGTCCACCGCGGCGGCCGCGGCGAATTCCACTGCCGCCAACGAATCGAGTGCACCTACGGCATTGGGCAGCTCGTGATAGTACGTCTCACCGAGCGTCATGTGCGCTTCGATCCAGTCCGGCGATTCCCGCAACGCCAGCGTCAGCCAATGCACTGCAGAATCGGCCTGCCCCTCGAAATACGCCAACAGGCCGCGCGCGAAGCTCGCCTGTCGCGCGGGCAACAGCCGCGCGTTCCGTACCGCGACCGCTGCGAGAATCGCCGCGTCTTGCGTATTCTCCCATTCCGCGGCCTGCGCCCCTCGCAACGCCGCCGCCGCTAGAGCCGAATCCTCTCCTACCGCTCGCCGGAAGTACTCCAGAGCCTTGGCGAAACTGGAACGACGGTACTCGCGCTCGCCCTGCAGCCAATTCGCGATGGCAGCTGGACGCCGGCCGGCGAGCATCGTGAGGTCGATGCGTCCGCCGGGTGGTAGCAACCGCGGCAGAATCTCAGCCACGGCTTCCAACCCGAGCTGCGGCAGCGTGCGGCGACGGGTGCACGCACCGGCGCTCACACGGGCGACGTCGTTTCCCGATTTCGCATCCGTCAGCCACAGGATCACCGATGCGCTGTCGCCGCTTTCCACGATCGACCCCTGCAGAAAGTACCGGGCGCCGCGGTTGCGGGCGATGCGCTGGCCGCGCTGCGGCGTGACGGTGGCGATGTTCTCCCGCTCGGCCGGCGTCAGCAGACGCCATCCATCGACCCATTCCAGCGGCTCGGTGTGCTCCAGCGCGCTGCCGATCATCAGCGCGACTTGATCACCGATTCCGCTGCGGCCGCGCTCCCCCAGCGGAAAGACGACGACTCTCTTGTCGTCGAGCGTTTTGCTACCGGCGGTCACGATCCACCACGTGCCGACGATCACGAGCGCGATGACGGGCAGCGTGACTGCCTGGAAGAGGCGGCGCTCATAGAACGGCCGCGCGCCGCCGACGGCCTCCAGCGCGTCGACGAACTGCCCAGCATTCGCGAAACGGTTGTCGGGATCGGCTGCGAGGGCGCGCTTCACGACGTTGGACACCGCGGCCGGGAGACCGGGCCTGAGCCGTTCCAGCGTCTTGATCGTTCCTTCCATCTCGATCTGCGGGACGTGCCCGCTGAGCATTTCATACAGCACGATGCCCAGACTGTAGATGTCGGTCCGGCCATCGAGGTCCCGCTCGCCCGCGGCCTGCTCGGGACTCATGTAGTCCTTCGTCCCCAACACGATGTCGCTGTCGGTCGCCCGCGGCTTCGCCTCACTGATGGCGAGCGCGATCCCGAAGTCGGCGACCTGCGCGTGTCCGCCCTCGAACAGAATGTTTTCCGGCTTGATGTCGCGGTGGATGACCTGCTTGCCGTGCGCGTAGTGCAGCGCCTCAGCCACTTCCCGCGCGATGCGGAGCGCCTCACTGATCGGCAGCTGCCGCTCGCGGATCAGGCGCTGGCGCAGCGTCTCCCCCTCGACGTAGGGCATGACGTAATAGAGGAGGTCCCCGGCCGGCCCCGAGTCGTGGAGCTTCAGGATGTAGGGGTGCTTGAGGCGGGCGGCGGTCTTGATTTCCTGCAGGAACCGCTCGGGGCCCACGATCGCCGAGAGCTCCGGCCGCAGCACTTTGAGTGCGACGTCGCACTCGTGCTTGCGATCCCAGGCGAGATAAACGACGGACATCCCACCCCGGCCGAGCTCACGCTCGACCGTGTAGCGCCCCGCCCGCGCCAGCGCGGCCGCGAGCCGCGACTGAAGCTCGTCCACGGGCTCTAGGATACGGCCGCCCGCTGCACCGGGTAAGGCCTTGGCTATGCGCGCTTTGCCGACTACTTTCCGTGGCCCGATGCGGGACTTGTCGCTGTCACGCAGCCAGTTGCTGCTCCTCGCCGGAACGGCCAACAAGCCTCTGGCCGAGGAGATGGCCCAGCATTTGGGACAGCCGCTGTGCGCGGTGACGATGCGGCGGTTTGCCGACGGCGAAATCTTCGTCAAGATCGACGAGAACGTGCGCGGGCGGGATGTGTTCATCATCCAACCCACCAATCCGCCGGCAGAGAACTACATGGAGCTGTTGCTGCTGATGGACGCCGCGCGGCGCGCGAGCGCGGCCCGCATCACGGCGGTGCTCCCGTACTTCGGCTACGCGCGCCAGGACCGCAAAGATCAGCCGCGCGTCGCGATCAGCGCCAAGTTGATGGCGAATCTGATCACACATGCCGGCGCGGACCGGGTGCTGGGAATGGACTTTCATTCCCACCAGGTCCAGGGATTCTTCGACATCCCGGTGGACCATCTGTACGCGGCGCCGGCGTTCGTGAGCCACTACCGGACGAAGCAGCTGTATCAGCCGGTGGTCGTCGCCCCCGACGTGGGATCGGCCAAGATGGCCCGCGGGTTTGCGAAACGGCTCGACGCGTCGCTCGCGATCATCGACAAGCGGCGGCCGTCGGCGAATATCGCGGAAGTGCTGAACGTGGTCGGCGAAGTCGAGAATCGGGACTGCTTGATTCCCGACGACATGATCGACACCGCCGGCACCATCTCGGAAGCGGCGGCGGCGCTGAAGCGGCTCGGCGCCAAGCGCATCTTCGCGTTCGCGACGCATGCGCTGCTGTCGGGCCCGGCGGTCGAGCGGCTCCGCGCCGCGCCGATCGAAGAAGTCACGGTGACGAATACGATCCTGATTCCCGAGGATCGGCAGTTCGAGAAGCTGAAAGTCTTGTCGATCGCCAGCCTGATGGCCAAAGCCATCGGCTATGAACATTCGAATCAGTCGGTCAGCTCGCTGTTCGATTGAGTTGAGGAGCGTATGGCACAGACGGTGAGTCTCTCCGCGACGACGCGGGAGAAAACAGGCAAAGGCGCGGCGCGGCAGGCCCGCTTTCAAAAACAGGTCCCGGCCGTCATCTACGGCCACGGCCGCGCCACGCAGACGTTGATGGTGGACAGTCTGGCGCTCGAGAAAGCGCTGACGGGGATCGAGCCCGAGGCCACGCTGATCGATCTGACGGTCGACGGCAAGAAGAGCCGGGCGCTGATTCGCGAGATCCAGCGGCATCCGATTCGACCCGACATCATCCACGTCGACTTCTACGAGATCAAAGCCGACGAGAAGATCACGCTGAAGGTGCCCGTGCACCTCGTCGGCACACCCGACGGCGTGCGCAACGCCGGCGGCGTGCTCGATCAGGTCACGCGCGAAGTCGAAATCGAAGTGCTGCCGGAGCACATCCCCGATCGCGTCGAGCTCGACGTGACCGCCCTCAAGATCGGCGACTCGCTGCACACCCGCGATCTGTCGATCCCCAACGCGGTCATCCTGACCGGCGCCGATCTCACGATCGCGACGGTCGTGCCGCCGCGGGCCGAGGAAGTCGCCGCACCGGCTGCGGAAACCACAACCGAAGTCGCCGAGCCCGAGCTGATCCGCAAGGTCCGCGAAGATGAAGAAGGCGCGGAAGGCGAAGCGGCCGCCCCCGAGGGCAAGGCCGCCCCGAAGGCGGGGGCCGAGGAGAAGCCCAAGGGTAAGAAGGAAGAGTAAGCTCTGCGCGCCGTCGTCGGCCTGGGAAACCCCGGTCCGGAATACGCGGCGACGCGCCACAATGCCGGCTTTCTCCTGGCCGACGCCGTCGCCGAGCACTGGCAGCTGCCCCCCTTCCGTCGCGCCGAGCGCGCGCGCGCGACGGAAGGCACGGTGACCGGCGTCCCCGTCCGCATCCTCAAACCCACGACCTTCATGAACCGCAGCGGCGCCGCGCTGGCATCGCTGCGTGCCGACCCGACATTCACGCCGACCCGCGATCTCCTCATTCTCGTCGACGATTTCCAGATTCCGCTCGGCACGTTTCGCTTCCGCCCCGACGGCTCGGCCGGCGGGCACAACGGCTTGAAGAGCATCGAGGGCGCCTTGCAGTCGCAGCAGTACGCCCGGCTGCGCATCGGCGTCGGCCCGCTCCCCGAAGGCACCGCCGATTGGGCCGATTACGTGCTGGCGCCGTTTGAACCCGAGGAGCTCGATCGCATGCGGGATCTGATGCCGCAAATGATAGAAGCCGTGGACAAATGGCTTCGCTGAGACTCGGCATCGTCGGGCTTCCCAACGTCGGCAAGTCGACCCTGTTCAACGCGCTCACGTCGTCCAATTCGGCCGCGGCGGAGAACTACCCGTTCTGCACCGTCGAGCCGAACGTCGGCGTCGTGGAAGTCCCCGATCCGCGACTCGAGCAGCTCAACGCCGTCGTCAAGCCAAAAAAGAAGATTCCCGCCGTCGTCGAGTTCGTCGACATCGCCGGCCTCGTCAAAGGCGCGTCGCAGGGCGAGGGCCTCGGCAACCAATTTCTCTCGCACATCCGCGAAGTCGATGCGGTGGTGCACGTGATCCGCTGTTTCGAGGATCCCGACGTCGTGCACGTCATGGGGCCGGTCGATCCGGTGCGCGACCACGACGTCATCACCAGCGAGCTGGCGCTCGCCGATCTCGCGGTGGTCGAGCGCCGGCTCGACAAGGCGCGCAAGACGGCGCGCGCCGGCGACAAGGAAGCGCAGCTCGAGCTGGTGCTGCTGGAGCGCGTGGTGGCGGAGTTGAACGCCGGCCGGGGCGCGCGCGAAGCGGGCGAGGGCGAGGACGCGGTGAAGTTCCTGCGCCGCCTCGGCCTGCTCACGGCGAAGCCGATTCTGTACGCCGCGAACGTCAACGAGGACGATCTCGCGGCCGGCGGCGGCAAATGGATCGGCAAACTCCGCTCGGCCGTGCAGGGCCACCATGAAGAAGCGGAGATCGTCCCCTTCTCCGCCAGGTTCGAGGCCGAGCTCGCCGAGCTGTCAGGCGAGGAGCGCCGGGAATACCTCGCCAGCGCCGGCGTGGCCGAGCCGGGGCTCGACCGCCTGATTCATGCCGGCTACCGGCTGCTCGGGTTGCAAACGTTCTTCACCGTCGGCGAGAACGAAGTCCGCGCCTGGACGATGCACCGCGGCGACACCGCCTACGATGCCGCGGGCGAGATCCACTCGGACTTCCAGCGCGGATTCATCCGCGCGGAAACCGTCGGCTTTGCCGAGTTTGTGAAAGCGGGCAGCTACAAGGCTGCCCGCGAACAAGGCCTGGTCCGCAGTGAAGGACGCGACTACGTGGTGAAGGACGGTGACATCCTGCTATTCCGGTTCAACGTCTAGCGCGTCCAGATCATCACCAGGCCGCACGTCCCACGGGTGGGGAATCCTCCGCCCATCCAGATCGAAGAGCCGGGTGATACGGCGAGCGACGGGCTCAAGCCGTACGGCGGCTCGCCGCGATACACCTCGACGGCCGCGACCTGGGAGACGTCGATCCGATCGTAGTTGTCCTCGCCCCAGGGTAGCCCGTTCACGTTGATCGGCACGGCGCACAGCGTGCCGCGACTGAAGCGCGTCGGCATGCACAGCTCGAAGCAGCGCGTCGCGATGCCTTCGAGTGTCAGCAGCGAGCTGATCTTGGTCGGCCGGACCTGATCGATCTCCTCGCGCGTGAAGAAGCGGGCGAACCCGCGGTACCAGCCGCGCCGCTCGTAGAAACCGGCGAGATCCCGCTGGCCGGGGACCTGCCGTACCTCGACGACGAGGGGATCGAGATCCATCGCTTCGACGTCCAACAGGACGGCGATCTCCTTGACGTGCTGGCCGCGGAGCTCGAACTGGAAGTAATTCGTCTCCCGACCGTCAAAGGAGACGCGGATCAGCTGCATCCCGCTGGGCAACCCACCCAGCCAAAAGCTGCCGCTGGAGTCGGTGACGACGAACTTTTCTGCAGCGGGAACGGAAACCATCACGCCGGCCAGCGGGTGCCCGTTGAAGGACGAGGTTGCTTTGCCGCGGAGTGTGGCGGTGGAATCGAGTTGGTGCCATGACGAGCCGAGCAGTGTCGCCGTCAGCAGTGAAAGGGCGATCATACCTGGAGCCCTACCATCCTCATACAATAGCGTTTAGCTTTCCGCCTCACAAATTCCCTACTCGGCGCCTTCCACCGCGCCGGGTCACCCATGACCAAAGGGAGGTGGCATGAGTCGTCGGTACGAGACGGTTTACATCTTTGATAGTGCGCTGGACGAGCCGGCAATCAACGAAAAACTCAACCGCTTTCACGCCCTTCTGACCAAGGATGGGAAAGGCACGCTCACCAACGTGTCGCACTGGGGCAAGCGGACGATGGCGTACAAGGTCAAGAAGAAAGACACCGGCTACTACGTCGTTGCCGAGTTTAACGCCACCGGTGATCTGTTGCCGGAGTACGAGCGTGCCGTGAAGCTGGACGAGGGCGTGCTGCGGTACATGTGCGTCGAAGCCGCGAAAGAGCAGCCGAAGCCGGTGGTTGCCGCCCCCGTCGCCCCTGAAGAAGAAGAGCTGGAAGAGGAGGAAGCGTGAGACGTCCCGCCAAGACCTGTCCCGTGTGCGAATCCGGCGCGCGCGTGCTCGACTACAAGGATGACCGGACGCTGGGCCGCTTTCTCACCGAGCGCGGCAAGATTTTGCCGAGCCGCCTGTCCGGCATGTGCGCGCGTCATCAACGGCAGCTGGCCACGGCGATCAAGCGCGCGCGGCAGTTGGCGTTGCTTCCATACATCAAGGGTCACACGGCATAGACACTCGCCGGTCGTGGTGGCGCCTGCTCCTGGCCGTGGGCGCGTTCGTACTGTGGGCGCACCCGAGCCTGGTCGGTCTTCCGCTCGCGGCGCTCTTGTTCCTCGCGCCCGGTGCTCAGGACCGACCGGGAGGGGGTTGGTCGCAGCCGATCGCGGGAACGATCGGCGCCGTGAGCCTCGCGTTGCTGGTGGTGAGCGGCAACGGCGGCAGCCGGCTCGGCGCCGTCACGAGCGCGTATATCGTGCTCGCCACCGCGGCGTTTGTGGCGTTCGTGCTGCTCAAGCCACGGCCGATCCTGCAGCAGGCGTTGCGGGCGATTGTCGCCGCCGGGCTCGCGACGGCGGTGCTCATCCAGCTGCTGTGGGCTCCGGAGATTTTCCGGTTTGACGCGTGGGGCTCGCTTGCCTGGGAAGCGACGCGGCTGGCTAGCATGACGATGCGACAGATCGTGGAGGTGGCACCCGAGGCGTTCTCGATCTACGAGCCGATGGTGCGATTTGTCAGCATGACCTGGCCGGGCATGCTCGCACTGCAAACGCTCGCCGGGCTGGCGCTCGCGTGGCAGCTGTATCTGCGCCTGGCACCGCCGGCGCTGGCCCCTGAGGCCGATGCGCGGCCGGCACTCGCGCGTTTCAAGGACTTCTGCATCGGCGATGCCTGGGTATGGGGCATCGTCGCCTGGCTGGGCGTGCTGATTCTCCCGGTCTCCGGCGCGCTGCACGTCGCCGGCGCGAACGTCGGGCTGGTCGTGGGCACGTTATATGTGCTACGGGGCGCGGCGATCGTCGCGACCTTCGCGGAAGCGTTCGGCATTTCGGCGGTTGCGCTCGTGATCGCCGCGGCAGCCGCCGCGGCGCTCGCCGTGCCGCTGCTGTTCGTGCTGCCCGGGCTGTGCACGCTCGGCATTACCGATACCTGGTACCAATACCGGCGCCGCCTTGCCGCCGCACGCGGCGCCGGTCCAATACAACCTAAGGACTGACGATGGAAATCATTCTGCGGGAAGACGTGCAGCATCTGGGCAAGGTCGGGGAGGTCGTGAAGGTGAAGGACGGCTACGCCCGCAACTACCTCATGCCCAAAGGGCTCGCCTACGCGGCGACCGAGGCCAACAAGAAGAAGATCGCCTACGAGGGTGAGCGCGTGGCCAAGCAGCGCGCCGCCGAGAAAACGGCCGCGGAGAGCGAGGCCACGCGGCTGGCGGACGTGCATCTCACCTTCGAGGTCAAAGTCGGCGAAGAGGAGAAGCTCTACGGCTCCGTCACCGCGAGCGACATCCAGCGCAAGCTCGAGGAGATCGGGATCCACGTCGACAAGCGCAAGATCGATCTGTCCGAGCCGATCCGCGCGCTCGGCGAGTTCAACGTCGGGATCAAGATCCATCCCGAAGTGCGGCCCGAGGTCCGGGTCACCGTCGTGAAGGAATAGCGATCGTCGCGATCGGGTTACGGCTGCTCGCAGGGGTGAAACGCGTCCGTGGCGTGGAGCTTGCTGCCGCTGGAAGGTGGGAGGGCGTCGATTGGCACGAAGCTCAGTCTGAAGCCGGTGATGGCGCTTACTATGGAAGGGAAGATCGAGGACGGAACAAACGCCACGAGCACCGGCTATGACTAACCCTGAAGGGACCGCGGTTCTCTCACAGGTTGTTGACGCGCTACTGGATCGCAAGGCTGTCGATCCGGTCATATTGGATCTACGTGGCTTGTGCGCGGCCACCGATTACTTCGTCATCGTGTCGGGGACGTCGAACGCGCATGTGCGCGGTATGGCGGACCATCTCATGACGGCACTCGCGCCCGCCGGGCACGAGCCCCATCATGTGGAAGGGTTGGCGCAGGGACGGTGGGTGCTGCTCGACTATGTGGATTTCGTGGTGCATGTGTTTCATCCAGAGCTGCGTGAGTTCTACCAGCTCGAGCGCCTATGGGGCGACGCTCCGGTGGTCGTCGCGGGGAACGCAGGCGGTTCAGGCGCGAAAGGGTAAGGCGGCAATGCGACGCACGATCACTCGGCTGGCGGTGTTTGCGGTGCTGCTCCTGACCGCGCCGCCGCTGGCTGCGCAGTACTTCGGTCAGAATCGCGTGCAGTACCGCAACTTCAACTTCCAGACGATTCAGACCGAGCACTTCGACATCTACTACTACCCGGATGAGCGCGGCGGCGCGCTGGACGCGGCGCGTATGGCCGAGCGTGCCTATGCCCGGCTGTCGCGCATCCTGCACCATCAATTCTCCAGCCGCAAACCGATCATCCTGTACGCGTCGCAGTCCGACTTCCAGCAGACCAACATCATCGACGCAACGGGCGAAGGATTAGGCGGCGTCACCGAGTTCTTCAAGCATCGCGCCGTGCTGCCCTTCACGGGGTCGTACGCCGAGTTCGAGCACGTGCTGCAGCACGAGATGGTGCACCAGTTCCAGTACGACGTGTACAGCCGCGGGCGTCCCGGCGCCGGCGTGCAGACGCTCGTCAACGTCAATCCGCCGCTCTGGTTCATGGAAGGGATGGCGGAGTACCTCTCGCTCGGACCGATCAACCCCGAGACGGCGATGTGGCTGCGCGACGCGGCGCTCGAAGGCCACCTTCCGACGATCGAGGAGATGACGGACGACCCGTACATCTTCCCCTACCGCTACGGGCACGCCCTGTGGGCGTACATCGGCGAGAAGTGGGGCGACGAGGTCATCGGCGAGATCCTGCAAGCCTCCGCCACCTCAGGGATCGAGGCGGCGTTCAAGCGGGCCCTCGGCCGCTCGCTCGAGGACCTCTCCAACGACTGGCGCGACGCCGTTCAGACGACGTTTCTGCCGCAGCTGGGCGATCATTACCGCGCCCGGCGCATTGCCCAACCGACGTTGACCCAGCGGCACTCGCGCGGGCGCATCTTTCTCGCGCCCGCGCTGACGCCTGACGGCAAGGACATCGCGTACTTCGGAGACCAGGGCGGCTTCTTCATCGATCTCTGGCTGGCGGACGCCGAGACCGGACGGGTCAAGCAGCGGCTCGTCAAATCGACTCAGAACAACAATTACGAGAGCCTGCGCTTCATCAACTCCGCCGGGGCGTTTTCCCCGGACAGCCGCTACTTCGCGATCGCCGCGAAGCACAAGGACCGCGACGACCTCGTTATCCTCGACGTCAAACGCGGCCGCGAAGATCGACGCATCACGGTCGGGCTGAGCGGACTGCAGACCCCGCAGTGGTCGCCCGATGGCCGGCAGCTCGTCTTCACCGGCTTCAACAACGGCTTCACCGACCTCTACATCATCAACCGCGACGGGACGGGGCTGCGGCAGCTGACGCACGACAAGTTTGCCGATCTGCACCCCTCGTGGTCGCCCGACGGCAACACGATCGCGTTCGTAACCGACCGCGGCGGTGAGACGGACTTCGATCTGCTGCGCTTCAGCAACCTGCGGATCGCGCTGCTGCACCTCGATAGCGGGACGATCGAGCTGCTCGGGAACATGGAATCGGGCAAGAACATCAATCCCGTGTGGGCGCCGGACGGCCGTTCCCTGGCGTTCGTGTCCGACCGCACCGGCATCAACAACGTGTTCCTGTACGACTTCGCCGACGGTCAGATCTATCAGCTGACCAACATGTACACGGGCGTGCAGGGCATCACGCCGCTGTCCCCGGTGTTGACGTGGGCGTCGCGTGCCGATCGCATGGCATTCGTCTACTACGAGGACGGCCAGTACAGCGTGTACTCGGTGGAGAATCCACGCTCGTTGCGGCGCGCGCCCTACCGCGGCCCCGCCGGGCCGCCCCTCGTCACCCTGCTCGCGGCAGAGGGCCACGATACGATCGTTCCGGGCCCCACCGTCGTGTCGACCGCGGCCTCAGCCAACGCGCTCGGCGGCACCGGCAGTCCGGTGGGAAATATCGCCGTGAGACCGACGTCGACTTCGATTTACCGCTCCTCCGGCGGATTCCGCCCGTCGGCGTCGCCGCAACCCGCCGAGTCCACGGCGGTGCCGGCCGTGCTGACGGTGCGGGCGCTACTCGACTCCGCGACACTCGCGCTGCCGGACACGAACGAGTTCTCGTTCAAGCCGTATAAGGTCCGCTTCACCGCCGATTACGTCGTCCGGCCAACCGTGGGGTACGAGCGCGACAACTTCGGCCGCGGCTTTTTCGGCGGCACCGCCATCGCACTCTCGGACATCCTCGGCAACCACTCGGTGCTGCTGGCGGGATCGATCAACGGCCGGATCAGTGAAGCGCAGTTCCTGGGTGTGTACATCAACCAGTCGCATCGCATGAACTGGGCGTCCGGCTTCTCGCAGGATCCGCTCTACTTCTACGGCGGCAGCGACTGGACGAAGGTCGAGGATCCGAACAGCCCGGGCGACACGCTGCGTGTGTTCTCGACGCGCATCCGCCGCTTCGTCATCCGCGACGCGTTCACCGAAGCGTATTACCCGTTCAGCCGGTTCAATCGCATGGAGCTGGGGCTGCACGCCGTCAACATTGCCGAAGCGACGCTGGCGCTGCAGACGTTGTTCGACAGCAGTCGCGTGCCCGTCGGTCAGCGGATCATCACCGGCGCCGGCCCGTCAGCGTCGTTCATTCAGCCGTCGCTGGCGCACGTTCACGACAACACGTTGTTCGGCTACGTCGGCCCCTTCGCCGGGTCCCGTTCGCGCCTCTCCATCGCTCCCGCATTCGGATCGTGGCAGTTCACCAACGGCCTGGTGGACTACCGCCGTTACATCTTTTTCCGCCCCTTCACGCTCGCGTTCCGCGGCATGATGTTCGGACGCTTTGGCCGCGACGCCGATCGTTTCCCGATCTTCGTCGGCAATACCGACATGCTTCGCGGCTATACGGCCGGCTCGATCCGCAACCATGAGTGCGTCGCCGATCCCGGTTCGAGCTCCGATTCGCAGACTGGATGCGCGCAGCTCGACCAGCTGATCGGCTCCAAGGTCGCGGTCGGCAACGTGGAGCTGCGCTTCCCGCTCACCCGCAGCCTGGTGCTGGGTTTCCTGCCTGTCGGTTTCCCGCCGATTGAAGGCGCGTTCTTCTACGACATCGGCATGGCGTGGAACGATGCGAGCCAGATCAAATGGAATCGCGCCCCGAGCGAGGACCCGCGGCTGGTTCGGACGCCGCTGCGGAGCTGGGGTGGCTCGATCCGCGCGAATGTATTCGGCCTGCTGATCATGCGGCTCGACTATACCAAGCCGATCGACCGGCCGGGGATCCACTCGTATTGGACCATCAGTTTAGGTCCGACGTTCTAACTCCGCTTCGCTAAAACAGTTGCAATGGCCCCGCCGGTTGTCTATTTTGTCCGGCGAGGCCATTTGCCCATCTCCCGTTTCCTTCTCTTAGCGGTTGCTACGCTGTGGGGCTGTGGATCCCAGGCGCCGGCGGCCGTGTCGTCTCAACAACAATCGCCACAACCTCTTAGCCAACTACAGAGCCTGGCGCGTTCGCCCGGCGTCGCGATCCGGCTGCCTGCCAAGGGTGGCACGCCGCAACTCTATCGCCTCCCCCGGCTGACGGCGGTCGACGGGGTCCTGCGGGGCAAGCTCCCCCCCGTGCAGCGAGTGGTGGGCCTCGATCCCGAATCGGAATTCCTCTTTGTCACGACCGCCAAGCACGAGCTGCTCGGGCTCGATCTCGGTAGCGGCCGCGTCGACACCGTGGCGGTCGCCATCGCCCACGCGGCGCTCGGTCCCGACGGCACGCTGTACGCCGTGGATACGCTGCGGCGCGTGACTTCGCTGTCGCGCCGCACGCGCTTCGCGTGGCCACAGCCGCTGACCGCGCTGCCGCGCGAGCTCTTCGGCGCCACCGATCAACATCTCGTCGGCGTCATCCCGCAGGACCGGCTCCTCGTCGCTGCCGCGGATCAACCTCCGACGGTGCGACCGATTGCCGCGGGCGGCGACGTGACGGCGAGCCGCTGGGGCGACCTTGTGGCAGTGGCCAGCGACTCCGGCGTCACATTTTACGATCCGCTCGGCCGCCGCGATCCGGCGTTCGTGAAGCTCGCGGATGCGCCGCGGGCGCTCGCATTCTCGCCGTCGGGCCACCGCATCTACGTCGCCCGGCGCAATGTGCCGGGGCTGGCCGTCATCGATCGTTACGAACGCAAGGAGATCGACGGCGTCGCTCTTCCCGGACCGGTGGCGGCGTTGCGTCTCGATCCGCTCGGCCGCTGGCTGCTCGCGCGCCCCGCGGTCGGCGATTCGGCGTGGATCGTGGATCTGCCGATCAAGCGGCACACCGGGATCGTGCCGACGCAGTGGCATGCCGATCTGCCGGCGATTTCGCCCGACGGCATGCTGATCTACCGCCGCGGCACCGACGTCGTGTCGGCGCGACCCGATTCACTGACGGACATCGGAAAAGTGACCAGTGCCGCGGCAGACCTGTGGATCCTGACCACCTGGCTGCCGCGCGGCGTACCCGCCAGTCCCGTGAGCACGGCGGCCGCCGAGAGCGCGGGCGTCGGTGCGGAAGACCCGCTGTACGTGCAGGTCTCCACCTCGCAGAACCCGGAGTGGTCGGGACATCTGGCCGACGATCTCACCCGCGCGGGCTTGGCTGCGCGGGTCCTCGCGCCGCAGCATCCCGACGACGGTTATCGCGTGGTGCTCGGTCCCTACCCGACGCGCGCGCAGGCGGAAGCCACAGGCCGGCGCCTGGGCCGTCCCTTCTGGATCTACCAACCGTCACAGTGACCACGTTCCGGCAGTTGCCGCTCTCGCGGCTCGGTCATCTCGTTCCACCGCTCGTCGACGATGCGGCGCTGGTCGCGCTGATGCCGGTCACCGACGATCTACAGTGGGCCGCGAAAGCGGCGTGGGACATCGCGCGCATCGCCGCCCGGGACGGCCGGCGCGTCGCGCTCGTCGATCTGTGCCTCGAGCATCCCGCGCTGCACGAGATCACGGGCCTGGCGAGCACCGAAGGGATCGTCGATGCGTTCGAGTATGGCGTGTCGTTGAACAAGGCGGCGCACGAGGTGACCGGCGTCTTCATCATTCCCGCCGGCTCGGACACCGCGAATCCCGCCGAGGTCTACGGCCACGCGCGCTGGCGGAAGCTGCACGCCGGGTTCCGCTCGGAAGGGGCGCTGCTGCTCGCGTTCTTACCGGCGGCGGGACTCGCGCAGCTCGCGGCCGATCCCGATGGCGTGATCGTGCTCGCCCCGGAGGGCATCAACGCCGAGTTTGCGATCGGCCGCGATGTCCCCCTGCTGGGCGTCGTGCGCGATCGCTGGCTGCCGTCGGGAGGAAGTGGACGCATCTCGCCGCCACCGATGTCGCTCCCCGTCGTGGAGGAGCCACGCCGTGGGGGAATGCGCTTCGCGCTGGCGGCCCTCGTCGTCGCGGCGTTAGCGGTGGGAGGATGGGCGCTGCTCGCGGGAGCACGCGAGTCAGCACTCGTCGCTCCCCCCGCTCCGCGCCCTGCTCCCAGCTCCCCGCTCCCTGCTCCCACACCGGCTCCCAAACCCGACACCCTCGGCTGGACTATCCAGCTTGCCGCATACGCCTCGCTCGATAAGGCATTGGCGCACGCCGATCGGCTCGCCGCTGATGCCGGCGTACATGCGCTCGTCACGCCGGTGCCGCAGAGTGGGACTCGGGGGACCGTCTGGTACCGCGTGCTGGCAGGATCGTACGCGACGCGAGCCGCTGCCGGCGACGCACGCGCGCAGCTGTGGCATCGCGGCATTGCCGCCGAAGGTATCGGCGACTTGCTACTCGCCCCGTATTCGTATCACGCGCCCGCGGGCGCGACACTCGACATGCTGCGCCGCCGCGGCCTCCCGGCGGTGCGCTGGTCCAACGGTGTCATCCTGCTGGGCGCCTTCGAAGCACCGGAACAGGCTGCGTTCACTCAGGCCGCACTCAAGCGCGCCGGCGTGCGCGCGAACCTACTCCCTCGCATGGGGACACCATGAGACTGAGCAGGCTCGAGCTCTCGGGCTTCAAATCGTTTGCCGGATCGGTAGAGCTGCCCTTCGATGAGGGCGTGACCGCCATCGTCGGGCCGAATGGATGCGGCAAGTCGAACATCTCCGACGCCGTCCGCTGGGTGCTGGGTGAGCAGTCGCCGCGGCTGCTGCGCGGCGGCAAGATGGAAGACGTGATCTTCCAGGGCTCCACCGGACGCCGGCCCGTCAACGTCGCGGAAGTGTCGCTGGTCTTCGACAACTCCGACGGCAGCCTCCCGATCGCGTACCAGGAAGTCGTGGTGACGCGCCGCCTGTCGCGGTCCGGCCAGAGCGACTATCTGCTCAACCGTTCGCCCGTGCGACTGCGCGACATCCAGGATTTGCTGAGCGGCACCGGCCTCGGCGCGGACGCCGCCGTCGTCATGGAAGCAAAGATGATCGAAGCACTGCTCTCCGAGAAAGCCGAGGAGCGCCGCGGGCTCTTCGAGGAGGCGGCGGGGATCGGGCTGTATCGCAACCGCAAGGAAAGCACGGAACGGCGGCTCGAGGAAACGGCCGCCGACCTCGCCCGGCTGGAAGACCTGATCGCCGAAGTGCAGACGCAGGTGCGCAGCCTGGCGCGCCAGCGCGGCCGCGCCGAGCGCTATGGCAAGATGATCGAAGAGCGGTTCGGGATCGCGATGACGCTGGTCCGCCGCGAGATCGAGGACTTCGATCTGTCGCTGGGCTCGCTGGGCGTACGCGCGCGCGAGCTGGCGGAGGCGCTCCCCGCGGCGCGCGCCCGCCTGAGCGATGCCGAGCGGCAACGCGAAGCCCGCGTGCAGGCGCGGCACACCGCCGAAGCGCGGCGCACCGAAGTCGAGCGGCGGCTTGGCGACGCGAAGCTCGAAGTCGGCCGGTTGGAGAGCGATCTCGCTCTGGCGGCGGAGCGCCTGGGCAATGCGGGGCAGCGGCGTCAGACCGCTGCCGACGAGCGCGTGCAGGCTGAACGGCGCGCGGCGCAGGCCGAGCGCGAGCACGAGGCGGCGGCCGCCGAGCGCACGGCGGCCGAACGCGACCTCGCCGCCGTGCAGTCGGAGCTGGGCGCGCGGACCGGAGAAGAGAACGACGTGCGCGGCCGTCTCACGGCCGAACGACTCGCCGTGCGTGAGCTCGAGGAAGCGCTGCAACGCCGCGCCGAAATGGCGCGTTCGCTCGAAATCGAAGGTGGGGCGCTGGACCGCGAGCGCAGCGAGCTGCGCGAGCAGCTGGCGCTCGCCACCGCCGAGCGGCACGACTGTGAGTCAGCCGCCCAGGCCGCCGCGCGCGATGCGGACGCCGCGGTACAGCGGGTCAACCGCGATGCGCACGCGGCAGTGCGCGCGGTGGAAGCGCTGCAGCACGCGCGCCGCCACGTCGCCGCGCTGCACGAGCAGGAAATGAGCGCGCGCTCCGCCCGGCGCCAGACCGAGGCCGCGCTCGCACAACTCGAGGCACGGCGTGACGCGCTCAACGAGCTGGATCGCGAGCATGTGGGGCTCGCGCCGGCCGCGGCGGCGCTGCTCAAAGCTCGGCTACCGGGTGTCATGGGTCCGCTATCGGATTTTGTGCGGACGAGCCGGCGCGATGCCGAGCTGGCGGAGCGGCTGCTGGGCGAATGGCTGCACGCGGTGCTGGTCCGCGATGCGTCCGCCATCGACGCCATCAGCGCGTGGCACGGGGAAACACAACCTGGCCCGCTTCTGCTGTTGCCCTGTGTCCCGGGACCGCGGCTCGGCGCCGACGGCCACCCGCTCAAGGACGAGCTGCGCGTGGACGGGCCCGCGGCGGCGTGGGTCCGCGCCTTGCTCGCCGGCCACGAGGTGATCGGCAGCAGCGCGCTGCGCCGCGCCAACGGCGCCGTCTTCCTCGACAGCAGCGCGCCGGCTGCCGGGCCGCTGCAGCGTCGCGCCGAGTTGGAAGCGCTGGAGAAGGAAGTGCGCGATGCCCAGACGAATCTCGATCGCGCGCGCGCGGCCGAAGAATCGACCCTGAAGGAGCTGTCGGCGGCGGAAGCGACCCTCACGACGGCGGGACAGAACGCCGAGCAGGCGCGGCACGCCGAGCTGGAAGCCGGCGCGGAAAAAGGCGAGGCCGATCGGGGCCTCATCCATGCACGCCGCCAGGCCGAAGAAGTGAGCACCCAGGCCGAGCGCCTCACGCGCCGGCTCGCGGAAGTCGAAACGCGGCTCGGCGCGGTCCACGTCGAGCTCCAGGAGCGCGAGATCGAGCGCCTCCGCTCCGCCGCAGAGCTCGGCGCCGAGCGGGCGGGGCTCGCGGATCTCGAGTCACAGCAGGAAGCCGCGCGCGAGCAGCGCGTGCGCTGGCAGGTAGAGGCGGCGCAGGTCGAGGCGCGCCTGGCCGCGGCGGCGGAGCGCGCCGGTCGCGCCAACGCCGAGGCGACGGCCTCCCGTGAGCAGGCGGGGGCTCGCGCCGAGGAGATCGCCCGCATCGAGCGCGAGACGGCGTCGCTCACGACGCAACGCGCGCAATGGGAAGACACGTTGCAGGAGCGCCGCCTCGCGCTGGTCAAGCTCGAGACCGCCGCCACCGACGCCGAGGCGAATGTCGGCATGACCGACGCTGATCTCGGTCAGGCCGAGGGCGCACTCGATCAGGCGCGGAAGGCCCTTGCCGCCCTGGGTGAAGAAGAGCACCGGCTGCAGCTGGAGCGGACCGAGGTCGAGGGCCGCAAGCGCGGCCTCGTGGAGCGCGTCGAAACCGAATGGCGCAAGCCGCTCGACAAGCTGCTCGCCGAAGCTCCCGAAGTCCCGGGAGACATCGAGTGGCTGCGGCAGGAGAACGACCGGCTGCGCGGCGCCATCGACGCCGTCGGGCCCGTCAACGCCCTGGCCGTCGAGGAGCACGCGGAAGAGACGAAGCGCCTCGACTTCCTCCAGACGCAGCGCGACGATCTCGTGACCGCCCGCAATTCGTTGCAGCAGGCGGCGCGCGAGATCGATCAGACGGCGAAAGCGCTCTTCCTCGAGTCGTTCAGCAAAGTCCGGGAGCACTTCCGCTCGGTGTTCCAAACGCTGTTCGGCGGCGGCGAATGCGATGTCCGTCTGGCGAACGAAGACGAGCCGCTGGAAAGCGAAATCGAGATCCACGCCGCGCCACGTGGCAAGCGGACGCAGCGCATCCACCTGCTCTCCTCCGGCGAGCGCACGCTCGTCGCGGTCTCGCTGCTGTTCGCCATTTTCCTCGCCAAGCCGAGCCCGTTCTGCCTGCTCGACGAGGTGGACGCACCGCTGGACGACGCCAACGTCGGGCGCTACGTGCGGCTGCTGGCGGAGTTCAAGAATCAGACGCAGTTCATCGTCATCACGCACAATCCGAGGACGATGCAGGCAGCGGATGCGGTCTATGGCGTCACGATGCAGGAGCCGGGTGTCTCGACGATCGTCGGCGTCCGCCTGGGTCAGATGGAAACTGTGTAGCCTCCATGCGGCGGTTCTTGTGGATCGTATTCCTGCCTGCTGGGTTGGCAGCGCAGCAACCAGCGGTTTCCCCTGTACTCCCGCAGCTGTTACAGCGCGTGCAAGACACCACCGTGTCGGTGTGGCTGTTTGCGCGGCCCGGCGTTTCCCTCGATGCGCTGAGTGAGCGGGTAGCGGCTGCCGGCGCGCGCGTGCGCGTGCGCAGCCGCTGGCTCAATGCCATCAGCGCGGATGTGCCCAGCGCCACGCTCCGCGCGCTGCTCCAGGATCGCGACCTGCGCCGCATCCAGCCGCTGGGGCGATTCCGACTGCCGACCAATCGCACGCGCACCCTCGAGGTGCCGCGCTCGCCGACGGCCGGCGCCGACACCTGCCCGCCCGGCGGCGATCCGATCTACGGTCCATCCGACATGCCCTACCGGCGCCTGCATCTGCGGCCGCTCTCCGATCGTGGGCACCGCGGTGCGGGGGTGCGCGTCGCCATCTTCGACACCGGCTTCGACACGCAGAACCCTGCGTTCACGAGCGTCACCGTCACCGCGCAGCACGACTTTGTGTTCCACGACAACGTCGTGCGCGACGAGCCCGGCATCGACGTCGCCGGCGCCCAGTCACACGGGACATCAGTCTGGTCGCTGTTTGCCGGCGACGTCCCTGGCCGGCTGCGCGGCATCGCGCCGGACGCGAGGTATCTGCTGGCCAAGACCGAAGACGTCAGAACCGAGACCCGCGTAGAAGAAGACAACTATGTCGCCGCGCTGCAGTGGGCCGATTCGATCGGCGTGGACATCGTCTCCTCGAGCCTCGCGTATCTCATCTTCGACAACGGCTTCAGCTACACGCCATCACAGTTGAACGGCGACGTCGCCGTGACCACCGTCGCCGTCGATGCGGCGGCACGGCGCGGGATCACCGTCGTGACCGCGGCCGGCAACGAAGGGCCCGGGTTCCGCACCGTGTCGACGCCCGGCGACGCCGATTCGGCGCTCACCATCGGCGCCGAGGACTCGCTCGGCAACATCGCCATCTTCTCGAGCCGCGGGCCCACCGCCGACGGCCGGCTCAAGCCCGACTTCACCGCGCCCGGTGTAGCGGTGTGCGTCGTGACGGGACCGGGTGCGCTGCTGCGCGAAGCGGGCACGTCGTTCGCGACGCCGTTGACCGCGGCAGGCGTCGCCCTGATAAAGGAGCTCTTCCCAACGCTCGGACCGATCGCGTTGCGCGATACGCTGCGGGCGTTCGCGTCCCACCGCGCCGCACCCGATTCCGTCTTCGGCTGGGGCCGTCCGGACTTTGCCGCATCGGCCGGACTCGCCTTTCACCTCAATGCGCTCGCGCCCCTCGTCAGCCCGCTCACCACGATCACGCCCACATTCTCCTGGGACGCCGGAACACTGTCAGGCACCGTGACGTACCGGCTGCGCATCGCGCGCGACAGCTCGTTCACGAATGTGGTCCTCGATACCGCGCTGGGCAGCGCGCTGTCGTTCGACCTGACTCGTCCGCTCAAGGGCGCCGCCATCTTCTGGCGCGTAGACGGGCGAGCGGACACCGGCGACTCGGCCAGCACACTCCGCGTCGGACCACTCGCGGTGCCCCCCTGGGCCGTTCTGACGTCGCTCAGCGCCTCGAGCGGCGCCGTGACCGACTCCGCGCAGCCGACGTTCACGTGGGATCCTGTGGCGGTGTCATCACCGCCCGGTCCCTTCACGTATGACCTGCAGGTGCAGCGCATCGCGACGGGATTGAACGACTTCGGCATCGCCGGGCTGCAGGATACGAGCTTCAGGCTCCCGCAGCCGCTCGAGCGCAATACGGCCTATCGCTGGACCCTCGTCGTGCACGCCGGCTCCGATACCAGCCTCATCAGGAGCCGGGGCTCGTTCCTCGTGGTCGACGGAGCGATGCCGACGTCGACGTTGCTGTATCAGAACTTCCCCAATCCCTTCCCTGCCGCCGGACGCGACTCCACGTGCCTATGGTTCGACGTCGCCACCACCGGCATGGTCGAGCTCGACATTCTGGACCTGCGCGGCAACCACGTGCGGCGCTTCGTCCCCGGGCCCGATTTCCCGGCTATTCTGCCCGCCGGCCGGTACGGGCGCGGCTCTGCGGGGGGAGGCGGGATCTGCGACCCGCGCCTGATGTGGGACGGCCGGGCCGACGACGGGCACCCGTTGCCCGCCGGCGTATATCTCGCCAAGCTCAAGGCTCCTGGGTTGCTGGTGTTCAAGAGAATCGTCTTCAGGGGAAAATGAGTATGGAACTCGTCACCGTCGGCACCGGCACAGTCGCACCCTCAGCCCGTCGTACATGCGCCTGTCACTGGGTTGCGCGCGGCGAGCTGCGCATGCTGCTCGACTGCGGCGCCGGCTCGCTGCACCGGCTGGCGGAGTTCGGGTTGCCGTGGCATCAGGTGTCGCACGTCATCCTCACGCACTTCCATCCCGACCACTGGAGCGAGCTGCCGATGCTCGTGTACGCGCTCAAGTACACGACGGAGCCGCCGCGCCGCGAGCCGTTCGTGATCCTCGGCCCTCCCGGGGTCGTGCAGCTGCTGCGCACGCTCGCCGAGGGCTATGGCGACTGGCTGCTCGATCCCGGCTTCCCCATCGGTATTCTCGACGTGCGCGACGGCGAGCCGTTCCCGCTGAATGCGGACGTCAGCCTCGAGACCTTCCCCGTGCCGCATACGACAGAGAGCGTCGCGCTCTCGGTGGTCGCGCCCGAAGGGCGTCTCGTCTATACCGGCGATACCGGCCCCAGCTCCGAGCTGGCCCGCTGGGCCGGCGGCTGCGACCTGCTGCTGGCGGAGTGCTCCCTCCCGGAAGCGAGAGCGATGGACATTCATCTCACGCCGGAACGCGCCGGGGACCTGGCGAAGGAGGCCGGCGCCAAGCGCTTAGTCTTGACGCACTTCTATCCTCCTGTCGAAACTTCGGACCCGGCAAAGCTCGCCGGCACGCGCTTCCGCGGGCCGGTCACGGCCGCGAAAGACGGCGATCGCTTCACCATCGGAGATGGGAGACGCTAGTTGTGCTGATCGTGATGCGTCATGGCGCTACGCGCGAAGAAGTCGACAAGGTCATCTCCGTCATCGAGGAGATGGGCTATCAGGCGCAGGCCATGCCCGGGGTGCAGCGCACCGCGGTCGGCCTCGTCGGCAACGATGGGCGGGTCGATGCCTCGCGCCTCGAGGGCCTGCCCGGCGTCCATGAGGTCATCCACGTCTCGCAGCCGTATAAACAGGTCAGCCGCGAGTGGAAAGCCGATCCCACGGTCGTTCGTCTCGCGGGCGGCGTGGCGTTCGGCGGCACTGAAGTCGTCGCGATCGCGGGGCCCTGCTCGGTCGAAAGTGAGCGGCAGATCGTCGAGGCGGCGCGCCAGGTAAAGGAAGCAGGCGCGGTGGTGCTGCGCGGCGGCGCGTGGAAGCCCCGCAGCTCCCCCTACTCGTTCCAGGGACTCGGCAAGCCGGGCCTGCGGCTGCTCGCCAAGGCGCGCGAAGAAACGGGACTGTTGATCTGCACCGAGGCGATGGACGAGACGAGCCTCGGCTGGGTCGCCGAGACGGCGGACATCGTGCAGATCGGCGCGCGCAACATGCAGAACTTCTCGCTGCTCAAGGTCGCCGGACGCTGCGGCAAGCCGGTGCTGCTCAAGCGCGGCATCAGCGCGACGGTGCAGGAGCTGCTGCTGTCGGCGGAGTATCTGTTGGCCGAAGGCAATCACGACGTGATTCTGTGCGAGCGCGGCGTGCGCGGCTTCGATCCCGCCACACGCAATCTGTTCGACCTCACCGCGATTCCGGTCGTACACAAGCTGTCGCACCTGCCGATCATCGCCGATCCGTCGCACGGCACGGGCCTGCGCGACAAGGTGATCCCGATGGCGCGCGCGGCAGTCGCCGCCGGCGCCGACGGCATCATGGTGGAAGTGCACCCCAATCCCGAAGAAGCGCTGTCGGACGGCGCGCAGTCGCTGTTTCCGGATCAGTTCGCGCAGCTGATGCGGGAAGTGCGGATTATCGCGGAGGCAATTGGGCGACGGGTGGCGGAGCCGGCAGCGGTGAGCGCATGAACGTTGGAAAGTTGGAATGTTGGACAGTTGGAATGATGATGCTCCTTCCAACATTCCAACCGTCCAACCTTCCATCTCAGGATCCCGCCCCGATCCTCGACCGCGCCTCCGCATCTTTCGACACGGTCCGTACCCTCGCGGCCGACTTCGTGCAGGTCATCGACAACCCGATGCTCGGCGATCCCGATACGACCCGAGGCACGCTGTTCCAGCGCCGGCCGAACTACTTCGCCATGCGCTTCAGCGAGCCGAAGAACGACCGCATCGTCGCCGATGGGCGCCAGCTGTGGCTCTACACACCGAGCAGTACGCCGGGTCAGGTGATTCGCAGCGCGATCCCCGGCACCGGAACGACCGGACCGAATCTGATCGGGCAGTTTGTCGAACGGCCCCGTGAGCGTTACGACACCCGCTATGTGCGCGCCGATTCGCTCGCGGACGGCCCCGTCGACGTGATCGCGCTCAAGCCGCACGCGACCGATCTGCCGTACTCCGCAGCGACGGTGTGGATCGCGAGGCAGGATGGGTTGGTGCGGCGCATCGAGATCGTGGAGACATCGGGACAACGGCGGACCATCACGTTGCAGCATCTCACGGTGAACAAGCCGATTCCCGCCCGTGAGTTCAGATTCTCCCCGAAGGCCGGATTACAGGTGGTAGATCAGTAGCCAGCGCGTCCGCGACTTTTTCCGCCGCCTTCTCATCCATCCCCTGTTTTTGCGCCAGCTCCAGCGCCGCGCGTCCCAGCGCGCGGTAGAGCTTCGCGTCATCCACCGCCAGCGACTGCAGGTGCCGGACGATCGTGGCGGTATCGCCGCGGATGACCGGGCCGGTCAGCGCCTCGCGCGGCTCGTGCCGGCTGAGATTCTCCAACGTGCCCTCGACCAGCGGCCGCAGCGCCGCCCAGGCATCGGCATCGGATAGACCGGCATGGCGCAGCAGCCGCTGCGCGACCGCCTCCACGACGACCAGATAGTTCGACGCGAACACCGCCCCGGCGTGATAGATCGGTTTGGCTTTGGTCGCGATGCGGAACGGCCGCATCCCCAGGTCTTGCGCAATCCGCTCGCCGGCTTCAATCGCCCGCGGCATTCCTTCGACCGCCGCCCACGCGCCCTTCAACCGCGCGGGCGCGAGCTCCGGCTCGACGATCGTTTGCAGCGGATGCAGCGAGCCGAGCGCGGCGCGGCTGGTGACGAGCGGACCGAGCGCTTCCTGGCCCTGGGATCCGGAGAGATGCAGGACCACGTGGCGCTCGCCGATGGCGCGCGCCTGCGCCAGAGATTCCGCCAGCGGTGTGATCGCGTCATCACGGACCGTCAGGATGACGACGGCGGTGTCGCCGATCCAGGGCGGCGCCTTCCCGCCGTCGCCGACGGTGAGGGTCAGGGATACGGGTATGTTTTTTTTCTTGCGCCCATGGATGAAGACGGAGTAGCCTGCCTGGGCGAGCGCCAGCGCCAGTCCAACTCCCGCGCGACCGGGACCAATGATCCCGATCGCGCGGGCAGACTGTTGGATCACCTATTGCGTTCTGGCGTCGGGCGCGGGGTGGCGAGCGTGAGCAGGTCCTGCGGCGACCGGGCGCGATCGGCCAGGGCCAGCGCCCGCTTCACCTGCTGGTCATCCGCCATGCGGCGGCGGAATTCGGCGGAACGCCCGAAGACGTACCGCGTCGCTTCATAGCCGATCTCCTGCGCGATCAGCGTGCGCGCGCCCGCGACGACGGAATCCGGCAGCTCGGCCCCTTTCGCCCGCACGCGCCGCACGATCTCGTCGACCATGCCCTCCGTGACGGTGAAGTTGGGCGACGGCAGCCGGCTCCCGTCCTTCAGCTCGATGGCGTAGGCGGTGAGCGCGTCACGATATAGCGGGATCTTGTCGCCCAGCGCCCTGATGAACACCCGCTCGGACGTCGTGAAGGTGTCCGCGACGACATAGAGATCGGGCCGGATGCCGCCGCCGCCGTAAATCAGCCGGCCGGCGTCGGTATGGAACAGCAACGTGGAATCGGGCTTGGTGTCCTGGCCGCGCTGCGCGGCGATCACCTGCGCCTCCTGCTCGGCCTCGTTGCGGGTGACGCGTTGAATGGTGCGGCCGCTCGGCGTGTACCAGCGCGCCGTCGTGAGCTTGAGCCCCGTCTCGGGCGTCAGCCGCCAGAACGACTGCACCAATCCCTTGCCGAACGTCGGCGTCCCGACCAGCACCGCGCGGTCGTGATCCTGCAGCGCGCCGGAGATGATCTCCGCGGCGCTCGCCGTGCCGCCGTTGACGATGACCACGATGGGCAAACGCGGCCACTGCTGCGGGTTCTTGTCATCGAACTCGTGCGACGAGCCCGGCGCGCGCCCCCGCGTCGCCACGATCTCCTTGCCGGGATCGAGGAACAGGTCCGACACCGCGACGCCCTGGTCGAGCAGGCCGCCCGGATTGTTGCGCAGGTCAAAGATCAGCGACTTCATCCCCTGCCTGGTCAGCGTGTCGATCGCCTGCGCCACATCCCGCGTCGAGCTCTCGCTCACGGGGGACAGCGCGATGTAGCCGACGCGATCGTTGAGCATCATCGTGATGCGCGGATCGACCGAGCGGATGTGAATCGTCGCGCGCGTCAGCTTGAAGGTGATCGGTTTGTCGACGCCGCTGCGGCGGATCTGCAGCTCGGCCGTCGTGCCGGCCGGTCCGCGCAATTCCTTCACCGCCTGGTCCTGCTTCCACCCTTCCGTCGAGCGGCCATCGAGCTGCACGATGCGGTCGCCGGTCTGGATGCCGGCGCGCTCGGCCGGCGTATCGGGCAGTGGCGCGACGACGGTGATCCAGCCGTCGCGCACGTCGATCTGGATGCCGAGGCCGGAGTAATTGCCGGTTGTGGCTTCGGAGAGCTGCCGGAAGTCGTCCGGCTTGAGAAATACGGAGTAGGGATCGTGGAGCTGATCGAGCATGCCGTCGATCGCCATCTGATAGAGCCGGCGCTCATCGAGCGAATCGACGTAGTAATCGGCGACATGCGCCAGCACGTCGTCGAACAGCCGCGCCTGCTGATAGACCGAGCCTTCCGGCTCCGTTTGCCGCTGCAGGAACCAGCCGCCACTGACCAACGCGGCGAGAGCGACGACGGCGACCACGGACCCTTTATGACGAATCATCATGCACCCCTTAGCGATAACCAGGCAGCTTCCTGGACGGCCTTCTTTGCTCCGCTGGCATCAATATGAACAATCCCGGGCCCGGATGCGCTACGGTACGCGTCCCGGACCCGTGTGTGAAACGTGTCATCTTCCCGCTCGATGCGGTCCTTGACCTTTCCTGCGTTGCGCTGCCGCTCCCGTCCCACGGTTACGGGGACGTCGAGGACCAGCGTGAGGTCCGGCGTCAGGCCGCCCGTGGCGACCCGGAGCGCGGCCTCTACATCGTCCCGCGATAACCCCCGCCCCGCGACCTGATACGCGATCGTCGAGAGACCGAACCGATCGGCGATGACGATCTGGCCGTCCGCCAGCGCGGGCCGGATCACGCGCTCTACGAGGTCGGCGCGCGCGGCCAGAAAGAGGAACAACTCGGCGCCGAAGGCGCGATCGTGGCGCGATTTCAGCGCCAGCTTGCGGGCCGCTTCGGCGATCGGCGTGCCGCCGGGCTCGCGGACCGTAACTACTCGTTGACCATCGGCGCGGACCTGGCCCGCAAGCCAGCGCACGAGGGTCGACTTGCCGGCGCCCTCCGGGCCTTCGACAACGATAAACCGATTCACCCGAGGGTGATGATTGGGCTCGCGGCGCCCTTTTTGATGCCCTCGTAAATCCGGGCATTGATCTTGGTCATCAGTTTTTCGAAGTTTGCCTGCGCCGCGACCATCTGCTGATACACCGGGTTTCCCTGCACGCTTTGCAGCGCCTGGTCGTACTGTTCGACCTGCTCCTTGGTCGGCTCTTTGCCCTGCTGCGCGACGCGCTCGATCTCCTGCGCGAGACGCTCGGCTTCCGCGAGGACTTGCTGCACGGCCTGATCCTCGCGCAGCGCCTCGGTTGCGCGACGCAACGCTTTGTATTCGTCGGTCTGGCCGAGCACGCGACCCAGGTCTTCCGCCTTCTCCTCGAGCACTAAGCCTCCTTCGCAAGCGCGTAGCGCGAACGGCCGAACAGGTCGGCGTGAATTTCGATGTGCCATCCCAAATCGCGGCCCAGCATCCGTATCGCATCCGCTCGCCGCTCGTCGATTTCGAGGGCCACGAGACCGCCCGGCTCGAGCAGCGCCGCGGCACCGGCGAGAATCGCCCGCGTCGCATCAAGGCCGTCGACCCCGCTCACGAGCGCTTCCCTCGGCTCAAAATCTGCGACTGATCTGTCCAGATCTGCGTGATCAGCGGCCGAGAGATAGGGCGGGTTCGAGACGATCACCCGGTACCGCTCCCCCTTGTCCACCAGCGGGGCAAGCAGGTTCCCCTCACGAATCTCGACGGGCGTCGCGGCGGCAATACGTTTCACATTCTCACGCGCGAGCGCCGCGGCAGCCGCCGAGCGCTCCACCGCGACGATTCGCTCGAACTGTCCTTCCACCGCCAGCGCGAGCGCGATGCAACCGCAGCCCGTCCCAATGTCCGCGACGCGTCCGGTCGAGCATCTCGCGAGCACGAGCTCGACCAGTCCCTCGGTCTCCGGTCGCGGAATCAGTGCGCGCTGATCGATCGCGAGGTCAAGCGTGCGAAAGCCCACGCGACCGACCGCGTACGGGAGCGGAACACCGCGTTCGAGTTGCGCAACCGCATCGCGATACCTGGCCATGAGCTCCGGCGCCTTTGGCTCGTCACGACGCAGCCACGCCTCTCCCGGCGTGGTGCCGGATACGGCTGCCCAGACCTCGTGCGCCGCCTTAGACAAGCTCCTTCTCCTGCGCCTGTCTTACGGCGGCGATCAAATCGTCGAGCTTCCCATCCAGCACTTGATCCACGCTGTGCGTCGTGAAGTGGATGCGATGGTCGGTCACGCGATTCTGCGGAAAGTTGTACGTGCGGACTTTTTGCGAGCGGTCACCGGTGCCCACCTGTGCGCGTCGCTCGCGCGAGCGGGCGGCCTCCTGCTCCGCCACTCGGCGGTCGAGCAGACGCGAGCGCAGGATCTCCATCGCTTTGATCTTGTTTTGCAACTGGGATTTCTGATCCTGGCACTTCACCTCGAGGCCGGTCGGGAGGTGCGTGATCCGCACGGCGCTGTCGGTCGTGTTGACGCTCTGTCCGCCGGGGCCACCCGATCGAAAGACGTCGATGCGCAGATCCTTGTCCTCGATCTTGACGTCGACCTCTTCCGCTTCCGGAAGGACTGCGACCGTTGCCGCTGAGGTGTGGATCCTGCCCTGCTGCTCCGTCACCGGCACGCGCTGCACGCGGTGCACGCCCGACTCATAGCGCAGCGTGCCGTACGCCTTGGGCCCGCGCGCCGCGAACACGGCTTCCTTCAGCCCGCCGAGCGTTCCTTCTGACAGAGAGAGGATCTCGACCTTCCAGCCGCGCCGCTCGCTGAAACGCGTGTACATGCGAAACAGATCGGCGGCAAACAGCGCCGCCTCGTCGCCGCCGGTGCCGGCACGAATCTCCACGATCGCGTCGCGGTCGTCGAACGGATCGGCGGGGGTGAGGAGCTCGGCAAGCTCGGCCTCGAGACGGTCGATCTCGGGCTGCAGGCGTTCCACGTCGGCGCGGGCGAGCTGCGACAACTCCGGGTCTTTATCGGCGAGCACTTCGCGCGCCTGCGCCAGCTCGGCCTCGAGGCGCTCCATGCGCTGGTGCGCCAGCCGGATGGCATCGAGCTGGGCATGTTCGCGACCGAGCTGTTTGAGTTTCGCCGGATTCCGCGCCGTGGCGGGATCGGAGAGTTGCCGGGCGACCTCCTCCGCCCGCGCGAGCGCCTGGCGGAGTCGGGTCTCCACGGGATCAGCTCGCTTTGGTTCCGTACTTCTGGCGGAACCGCTCCACGCGGCCGGCCGTGTCCATCAACTTCTGCTTGCCTGTGTAGAAGGGGTGGCAGGCGGAACAGATTTCGACGTGAATCACAGGCGTCGTCGAGCGCGTGACGAACGTATTGCCGCAGGCGCACTGCACGGTCGCCCGCTGATATCTGGGATGAATTCCGGGTTTCACTGCACGTATCCTTGCCTAGAAGTCGGACAGAATGAAGTGCGGAAATATAGCCAGCACACGAACTTGGAGGCAAGGCTCACCCGCGCGGTTCGATTGACACCGCCGTGACCACGGCGTAAGCTGTTCGGCGTGTCCGCCACCGAAATCCTCCAAAAGGTCCCGCTCTTTAGTCAACTTTCGCCCCCCGATCTGCAGCGTGTGGTGGATGTCGCGCGCGACCGCGCCTACCCCAAGAATTCCGTCATCCTGTTCGAGGACGATCCGGGTGATGCGCTCTACGTCGTCGCCAAAGGTCAGGTCAAAGTCGTTCTGATCGGCGAAGATGGCCGCGAAGTGATTCTCTCGGTGCTCGGCGAAGGTGAGTTTTTCGGCGAGATGGCGCTGATCGACGACGAGCCACGCTCGGCGCACGTCATCGCGATGGAAGACTCGACGCTGTACGTGCTGCGCCGAGAAGATTTCCAGGGCATCCTCGAGCACTCACCGGGCATCGGCCTCGCCCTGTTACGCGAGCTGTCGCGCCGGCTGCGTCGCGTGGATGAAAAAGTGGGCAGCCTGGTCCTGCTCGACGTGCACGGGCGCGTCGCGCAACTGCTGCTCGATCTCGCCGACGAAACGGACGGCCAGCGCATCACGCGCCGTCTCACCCATCACACCATCGCTCAGATGATCGGCTCGTCGCGCGAGACGGTGTCGCGCACGATGCGCGAGCTCGTCGACAAAGGCATGATTGACGTAAGTCGCAAGGACATTGTGATCAAAGACCGCGGCTCGCTCGAGCAAGCGGCCGGCCGTTCGTGACTAGCGTCACGGCTCTACGTCACTAATTACCAGTAACTTACGCCCGAGTTTCGGCGTGCCGACACGCATGACTTACACGGTGACATTCTGGGGAACCCGGGGGAGCATTCCGACTCCGGGGGCGGGCACGTCGCGCTACGGCGGTAACACGCCGTGCGTCGCGGTCGAAGGCGCCGCAGGTCAGCTGGTCGTGTTGGACGCGGGCACCGGCATTCGAGCACTCGGTCTCGATCTGGTGGCAAAGCAAAACGGCGCTGCCAAAGTCGAGATTCTGCTGTCCCACGCGCATTGGGATCACATTCAAGGACTTCCGCACTTCAAGCCGTTTTTCGCGCCGGGCAACACCGTGCGCATTTGGGGATCACGACAGGGGACGGCGTCCCTCGAAGCGATCCTGCGACAACAGATGGACCCGGCGGTGTTCCCCGTCCCGCTCGACGCCCTGTCGGCGTCGCTCACCGTGCAGCAGGTGGACACGGACGAGTTCTCGGTCGGGGAGTTCCGGGTTCGCGCGATGAAGCTGCGGCATCCCGGGACGACATTGGCCTTCCGGTTGACGCCGGCAAAAGCGCCGAATGGGCCGAGCATGGCGTACGTGACGGATAACGAGCTGGGCCCCGGGGGGCAGTACGACGTCCCGGCGAGCTGGCGACGCGATTTCGTGGCGTTTCTGAAAGGCGTCGATCTCCTGATTCACGACGCCATGTACACGCCGCAAGAGCTGGAGCAGCACCGCGGCTGGGGGCATTCGACGTACGAAGAAGCGGTGACCCTGGCGCAGGATGCCGGCGCGAAGCAGCTCGTGCTGTTTCATCACGAGCCCGAGCACGACGACGAGGCGATGGATGGCTTGCTGGCGGCCGCGCGCAAGTCTGCCAAGGCGCGCGGTGGATCCCTGGAAGTCCGAGCCGCCCAGGAAGGCATGCAGGTGACCCTGTGACCCGAGGAGTAGCTATGCGTTCGCGTGCAGTGATGACTGTGTTGAGCCTGGTTCCGGTGCTCCTGGGGGCGCAGCAACGCAGCCAGGATACCCGCCCGGGCATCGCCGTTTTCCCGTTCAACAACGGCGGCTCCTACGGTCAGGGCAAAGAAGACTTCGACGCGCTCGAGCGCGGTATCGCCGGCATGATGATCTCCGAGCTGGCGCAGAATCCGGCGGCGCGCGTGGTCGAGCGCCAGGAAATCCAGCGGCTGCTCGATGAGCAGAATCTCAGCGCCCAGAACCGCGTCGATCCGCAGACCGCCGCGAAGATCGGCAAGCTGGTCGGCGCGCGCTACGTCGTCGCCGGCACGTTCATCGATTTCTACGGCGACTTCCGCGTGGACGTCCGTCTCGTCAACGTCGAGACCGGCGAGATCGTGAAGACCGAATCGGAGCGGATGCAGCGCGATCACATGTTCGACATCATCCGCAACGTGGCGGCGCGGCTCATGAAGGACGCGAGCCTGCCCGCGTTGCAGCGGCAGGCGTCGGATCAGCGCATGGGCCGGCAGGTGCCGACCGAGGCGCTGACCTATTACTCGCGCGCCCTGCTCTTCCATGATCGCGGGCAGAAGGACAAGGCGGTCGAGATGTACACCCGTGCCCTGGCCATCTTCCCCGATTACACCGAGGCGCAGGAAGGCCTGCAGCGGGAGAAGGCGTCGTAACGGATCCCCTCACTCGCCTGGGTAAGTCGACGGCGCGCCGGCTCTCCCGACTGGGAGCGTTGGCGCGCTTCGGCTTTGGCGCCCTGCGCGCCGCCACGCGCCTCACCGCCGCCGGCCGCGCCGTCTCGTTGCGCGTCGCCGTCTCGCAGGTGCGCTTCACCGGCCTGAATGCCGTCGGGCTCGTGGCACTGCTATCCGGCATTCTCTCGTTCCTCGTGATCTCGCAAGCGACCCGCGAGCTGAAGGGCATCGGCGCGACGGAGTTCATCGGCACGCTGATCGTCGTGGCCATCGTGCGCGAGCTGGGCCCGCTGCTCACCGCGCTCGTCGTCGTGGGCCGCTCGGGAACGGCGATCGCGGCGGAGCTGGCGACCAACCAGGTGATGGGCGAAGTGCGGGCGCTCGAGTCGATGGGCATCGACCCCAAACAGTATCTCGTGCTGCCGCGCTTCATCGGCTCCCTGGTGAGCGTCTTTGCGCTGCTCGTGGTGTTCGACCTCGTCGCCATCATGGCGGGGTTCGCCGCCGCGCGCTTCAACGGTCTCGCCGGACCGCGGTACTTCCAGATCGTGCTCGCGTCGCTGAGCAACCGCGATGTGTGGCTCACCGTGTTCAAGGCTCTCGCCTTCGGATCGATCGTCGGTGTCGTGCCCAGCTACTTCGGTCTCACCGTCAGGCGCGCGTCCACCGAGATTCCAATCGCCGCAAGCCGGGCGGTGGTCGCAGCGATCGTGGGAATCTTCCTCTGCTCCGCACTCTTCGTGGTTCTGGCCTGAGCCATGACCACTCCCCACTCCCCACTCCCCCTGGTTTTCGATTCGATCCCGATCGCTCGCAACGCTTCCGTTCCTTTTTCGCTCGAGGTCCCGGAGCGCCGCACGGTCGCAGTGCTGGGTGACGAGGACTCGGGGATCGGCATGCTGGGGGGATACGCCCTCGGTCTCGAACGACCTGCAACCGGGCATGCGCTGGTCTTTGGAACCGAGGTCGCCGGCCTGGCGGAGCCGGAGCGTTTAGCGTTCCGCCGCCGCGTGGGATACCTTCCGGCCGGCGACGGTCTACTGCAGAATCTGTCCCTGCGTGACAATGTGGCGTTGCCGCTGCGGTTCGGCAGCGGCGCCGCTCCGCGCGACATCGAAGGTCGAGTCACCGTCATGCTGACCGCCCTGCGGCTGACAGGCGCCGCGCAGCTGCGACCGGCCCAGGCCAACGAAGAGGAACGGCGCCGCGCGGCGCTGGCCCGCGCCATCGCGTTCGATCCGGCGCTGCTCATTCTGGAGCAGCCGTTCGACGGCCTGACGGCGCGGGTCGCCTCGGAGCTGCTCGAGATCGCGCGGGGCGGCGAGTCGGCCGAGGGCGCGCGACGCACGATCTTCATCACCGGTCAGGAGATTCCGCCGCTCATCCTGCGGCGGGTGGATCAGGTCTACCGGCTGACGCGGGCCGGAATGCTGGAACTGGAGACGGTGTGAGCGAAACGCGCCAGGATTTCTACGTCGGATTGCTGATCGTCGTCACGATCGCGCTCGTGATCGGTGCGCTGATCGCGACCAGCGGTTGGGGTGAGCGGCGCTACGATCTGTACGTGCGCGTCGCCAGCGCCGACGGGATCTCGCAGGGCTCGGCAGTCGTCATCGAAGGCCTCGACGTCGGCCAGGTGACCAGCATCTCCCCGCGCGTCGATTCGGCGACCCGCCGGATCTCCTTTCTCGCCAAGCTGTCGGTGAAGGAACGGTTTCAGGACGGCTCCCGCCTGCAGCTGCCACTCGGCACGCGCGCCGAGCTGGTACAGGCCAGCCAGATCTCTCCCGCGGTTGCGATCCGGCTCATTCTGCCCGATACGGTGCGGGTGCGCACCTATCTCCATGCCGGTGACACGCTCGATTCGCGCCGCCGCGGCAGTGCGCTGGAAGCCGTCGCCCAAGTGGCGGACGAGCTGTCGCAGCGAGTGCAGGAGATGGTGCGGACGGCCACGCAGACGCTGGTGCGCGTGCAGTCGACCCTGCGCGACGTCACGCCTGACGTCGAGCGCACGCTGAGCGGCGTCGCCACGACGATGAGCCGGCTTGATTCGATCGTGAATCGGTTTGGGCAACGGGGCCTAGCGGACTCGCTCTCGACGGCGGTCGCGAACACGAACCGGCTGCTGCTCCGGCTCGACAGCCTGGCGCGCGATGCGCACGCCCTGGCGACCGAGAACCGGGGTGATCTGCGCGCCACCGTCACGAACCTGAGCGAGGCGTCGCGGCAGCTCAACAACTTCGTCGATCAGATGTCGCGGCGGCCATTGCGCGCCCTCACCGGCGTGAAGCCGCTCCCTCAGATTCCCTCGGCCGACAGCGCGCGGGGGACGGTAGGCGCCAAGCCGTGAGATACCTCCTGCTGCATCCGCCGCAGTGGCGGCCCGACGCCGTGGCCCCTGCGCTCGAGACCTCGCAAGTCGAAGCACGCGCCGTGCGGCAGGCCAAGGAGCTCGCCGTCACCGACGACCGGCCGACGGTCTTCCTGCTCGATGCCGAGAGCCGATCGGCGTTTCCGGTCGACGTGATGCGCGGGTTCGTGGACGCGGGGGGCGCCATCGTGGCGCTGGGGCGCGACGGCGAGACCGACGTTCCCGAAGCGCTGCCGACCGAATTCCTGTCGGGCTTTCTCACCCACCCGACGAGCCCGCGGCGGCTGCTGGTCGCGATTCGCGCCGGCTTCCGTGAAGCTGCTGCCCGGGCAGAAACGGCACGCGCGCGCGGCGAGGCGGCGCAACGGGCCCGCGAGATCGGGGAGCTGACGCGCATCGGCGTCGCGCTCGGCACCGAGCGCGACATCAAGACGCTGCTGGAGCTGATCCTCACGCAGGCACGCCGCATCACGCAGTCCGATGCCGGCAGCCTGTACCTGGTCGAGCTCAATGAGGAAGGGACGAAGCGGCTGCGGTTCCGGTTGGCGCAGACGTTTTCCAAGCCCGAGGCGCCGTTGGTCGAGTTCACGATCCCCGTCGACCGCACCAGCCTGGCCGGCTATTGCGCGGTCACGGGCGATCCCCTGGTGATCGACGACGCCTACTTCCTGCCGCCGGACGTGGAGTACACGATCAACCGCACGTTCGACGAGCGCTACGGCTATCGCACCAAGTCGATGCTCGTCATTCCCATGAAGGACCACAAAGACGAGATCATCGGCGTGCTGCAGCTCATCAACCGCAAGCGCAACCTCGACGCGGTGCTCGCGACGCCGGCCGACGTCGACAACCAGGTGGTCCCCTATTCCAAGCGCACCGTCGAGCTGGTCACGGCGCTGGCGGGCCAGGCGGCCGTCGCCATCGAAAACAGCCGGCTGTACGAGGACATCGAGAAGCTGTTCGAGGGATTCGTGCTCGCCGCCGTGCACGCCATCGAGCAGCGTGACCCGACGACGTACGGTCACAGCGGCCGAGTTTCCGACATGACCGTGGGCCTGGCGGAAACGGTGGACCGCGTGGGGGACGGGCCGTTTCGCGGTGTGAAGTTCTCGCGCGAGCAGCTCAAGGAGATCCGCTACGCCGCGCTGCTGCACGACTTCGGCAAGGTCGGGGTGCGCGAGCAGGTGCTCGTCAAGGCGAAGAAGCTGTACCCGTCGGATCTGGGGCTCGTACGCCATCGCCACGCCTTTATCCGACGCACGGCGGAGCGCGAGTTCTGGCGCAAGCGCGCCGAGTTCCTCGAGTCCAACGGAAAGCAGGGCTACGCCAGCTTCATCAAGGAGCTGGAGCAGGCGCACCAGCAGGAGCTGCAGGAGCTCGACCGCTTTCTCGAGATCGTGCTGCAGGCGAACGAGCCCAGCATCCTGCCCGACGGTAGCTTCGAGGAGCTGAAGGCGTGGTCGCAGCGCAACTACCTGGCGTTTGACGGCGCCACGGAGCCGTTCCTGTCACCGGACGAGATGCGCTATCTCACGATCCGCAAAGGCAGTCTCGATGACGCCGAGCGGCACGAGATCGAGAGTCACGTCACGCACACGTTCCAGTTTTTGCAGCGGATTCCGTGGACGCGGGAGCTGCAGCAGATCCCCATGATCGCCTACGGGCACCACGAGAAGATGGATGGCCGCGGCTATCCGCGGCGCATCACCGGCGAGGCGATTCCGTTGCAGACGCGCATGATGACGATCAGCGACATCTACGACGCGCTCACGGCGCAGGACCGGCCCTACAAGCGCGCCGTGTCGATCGACCGGGCGCTCGACATCCTCACGATCGAGGTGAAAGAGGGACAGCTCGACGCCGAGCTGTTCAAGCTGTTCATCGACGGCAAGGTGTTCCAGCGGCAGGCGGAGAGTTCGCGCTAAGAAAGCAACAGTTTGAGGGAGACGAGCAGCAGGAATCCGCCGAACGCCTTGCGGAGCGTGGCATCCGGTATGGTGCCGGCGAACTTGGCGCCAAAGTATGCGCCGATCAACAAACCGACCGCGACGACCGCCGCGTACGTCCAGTTCACCTGCTGTCGTTTTGAGTACTCGAGCACGCCGAGTAAGCCCACCGGCAGGAGCAGAGCCGCGAGTGACGTCCCGTGCGCCGTGTGCTGTGGCATCTTGGTGATGAGAACGAGGCCGGGAATGATGACGACCGCGCCCCCCACGCCGAACAGTCCCGAGACCACACCCGCCAGCAGGCCGAGCAGTGAGACCAAAAGCCATGTCATACGTTGTGCCCTTTCCCCCAGCCGCCGCCGCCCGGGGTTTCGATGCGGAGCACGTCCCCCGCACGCAGTTGCAAAGTAGCCTTCGAAGGAATCGCCTCGCCGTTCAGTAGATTCGCGCCGGCCGCGCCAGCGCCGCCACCCGCGCCTCCCGCGGGCCCGTGGCGCCGCCGCTCGGTCAGCAGCGTCGCCTCCATCGGCGCCAGCGCCTCGAACTCGCGCACCACGCCGTCACCACCCCGCCATTCTCCTTTTCCACCGCTGCCAGGGCGCAGGGCGTACGTCCGCAGCCGCAGCGGATGCTCCATCTCAAGAACTTCGATCGGGGTATTCCGCGTGTTCGACATCCCAACATGCACGCCGGACGGGCCGTTGGCTCCCCGGCTCGCCCCTTGTCCGCCCCCGATCGTCTCGTAATAAGTCCAGCTTCCTGCTCCCCGCTCCCCGCTCCCCCCGAAGGTGACGTTATTCATCGTCCCCTGCCCCTGCGCCGGCGCGACGCAACCGCCGGCCGAGAGCGCGCGAAACACCACATCCGCGATGCGCTGCGACGTCTCGACGTTCCCCGCGGCAACGGCACTCGGCGGACGCGCGTTCACCAGACATCCCGGCGGCGCCGTCACGTGCACGGCGCGCGGCACGCCGCCGTTCATCGGGACATCGTCGGGCAGCAGCGTGCGCACCACGAACAACACCGCCGAGCGCGTCACCGCAAGCGGGCAGTTCACGTTGCCCGGCGCCGCTCCCCGCGTCCCCGCGAAATCAGCGTAGAAGATCCCGTCCTTGATGGTCACGCGGACGCGAATCTCGAGATCGTAGTCCACGACGCCATCACCCTCCAGATAGTCCGTTGCCGTGGCGTTCACGGTCATTTTCGAGAGCAGAGCCTTCGTGCGGCGCTCGGCGTAGTCGAGCAGCTCGCCGGCCGCCTCGCGCAGCTCCTCCCAGCCGTAGCGCCGCGCCAAGGCCCGCAGTCCTTCGGCGCCACGCTCCACGGCGGCGCGTTGCGCGGCGAGATCGCCGCGCCGCATCTGGGGCGTGCGGACATTTGCCAAGAGTAGCCGCTCGAGATCGGGCGTGAACCGCGTCGGCGGAATGACGAGCCCTTCCTGATACAGCTCCCGCGCCCCCGCCGGCATGCTGCCCGCCGTCATGCCACCGACGTCGGAGTGGTGCGCGCGGACGACGCTGTATCCACCGACGCGTCCGTCGATGTCGATGGCGCCGATGAGCGTGAGGTCGGGAAGATGGCTGCCGCCGGCATACGGATCGTTGAGCAGAAACAGCCCGTTGGGACGCGGGTCCAGGCCGCGCACCGCCGCGACGGCGTCGGCCAACGCGCCGAGATGCACGGGAATGTGCGCCGCCTGCGCGATCATCTCGCCATCGACGTCGAACAACGCCGCCGACGCGTCGCGCCGCTCGCGAATGTTCGGCGACAGCGCGCTGTGAACCAGCACCAGCCCCATCTCCTCCGCGATGGACGCGAAGGTGTGGGACATGACCTCGAGGCCGACGGCGTCGAGTCTCACGTTCGCTCCAGCATCACGGCGCCAGAGGCGTGCACGACGCCGCGCCAGCCCGGCTCGATGAGTCCCGTAGCATCGGGGCCTGCCAGAACCGCGGGGCCTTTGAGCTCACGCCCAGCCGGCAGCTCTCCCAGGGGCCAGACGTCGGCGCGTACCCGCTTGCCGTCGCGCGTCACAATCATGCGGCGTCCGGCGCTCGGAATGCCGACTCCGGTACGCCGGCCCAACGGTGCCGGTGGAACGGGTCGCTCGGCCACCACGCGCAGGTTGACGAGCTCCACCGCCTGGTCCGAATCCGCGTGACCGTGGCGGGCCCGGTGTGCCGCGCGGAACGCGGTCGCGATCGTTGCGGGATCGTCACGCGGCGCCGGAACGGTCACCTCGTAACCCTGACCGGCAAAGCGGCAATCGACGAAGCGCGTCAGCTCGGCACGGGGAAGCGCCGCAGACGCGGCGGCGTCGAGCGGCTGGAAGGCCTTGGCAAGATCGCCGTTCTTCAAGTCGTGCAGCGCGCGGTGCAACGACGCCAGCACATCCACACGCTCGGGCGCCGCGGCGAGTCCCAGCGCGCTCAGCACGCCGGGATGGGGCGGAATCACGACGCGCGACATTCCCAACGCATCGGCGAGCGCACACCCGAACAACGGACCCGCGCCGCCGAACGGCAGCAACGCCATGCCGCGCGGATCGATGCCGCGCGCCACGCTTACGCGTTTCAGCGCGCGCGCCATGACCGCCGTCGCGACGTCGACGATTCCGGCTGCCATCGCCGAGATGTCAGTCCCCAGTGTCGCGAGGGCGCGCTCCGCGGCGGCGCGATCCAGCCGTACCGAGTCCGCGATCGGGTATGCGGGATCGAGCCAGCCGAGGATCAGGCAGGCGTCGGTAACCGTTGGCTCGCTTCCCCCGCGGCCATAACACGCGGGTCCGGGCTCTGCGCCGGCGCTGCGCGGGCCGACGCGCAGCGCGCCCCCTTCATCGAGCCACGCGATGCTGCCGCCCCCCGCACTCACCGTCTCGATGAGAATGGCGGGCAATGCGAGTGGCACCCCCGCGATGGCGGCAGCGCCTTCGCTGAGGGCGACCCCGCCACTGACCAGACTGGCGTCGGCGCTCGTGCCGCCCATGTCGAGCGTCAGCAGGTCGTGGGCGTCGACTGCTGCGCCGACGAGTCGGGCGCCCACGACGCCTCCCGCCGGACCGGAGAGCGCCAGGCTCGCGGCCCGGCGCGCCGCCTGCTCGGGACCGAGCGTGCCGCCACCCGAAGTCATGATCCGGAGCGACTTCACACCATGCTGGTCACTCAGTGCCGCAGTCTTGCCGAGGTACGCCGCCACCTTCGGCCGCAAGTACGCCTCGGCGACGGTCGTGCTGGTGCGCTCGTATTCGCGAAACACCGGCAAGACTTCATGGCTTGCCGCGACCGGGATGTCATGGAGCGCCCCGCGCAGCGCGACGGCCAGCTGGCGCTCGTGCTCGACGTGTCGAAACGCAAACAGGAACGCGATGGCGACCGCTTCCGGCGCGAGGGCGCGCACGGCGGCGGTGACGCGCGCGATCTCGCCGTCCGACAACTCCTGGATCGGTCCATCCGGCCCCATGCGCTCCGCGACTCCGATGACGTCCGCTCGCGCGACGAGCGGAGCGGGATGATCGCGCGCCAGATTGTACAGCGCCGCCCGATCCTGCCGCCGTAGCCAGAGCAAGTCCTCGAAGCCCGCCGTCGTCACCAGCACGACACGCGCGCCGCGGCGCTCGAGGAGCGCATTCGTCGCTACCGTAGTCCCGTGGATGAGCACGTCGATCGCTTCGGTGCCGAGCGCTTCGAGCGCTCGAAACAGTCCAATGCTGGGATCTTGAGGAGTGCTAGCGACCTTCCGGATGTCGAGGGCGCCGTCGGGTCGGACTGCGACGAGATCGGTGAACGTCCCGCCGACGTCGACACCGACGCGCGTCATGGGCGGAAGCGGTGCTTTACGAGAAACGCGATGCCGGTGAGCGTGAGCGCAACGACCAGCGCGCCCACCCAATCCCCCAAGCGCACGTACAGCGGGATGACGTCGCTGGTACGAACCACGGCGGCAACGTAGGTGCGCTCGTCGAGCTTGGTCGCCGCATAGACGCGACCCAGCGGATCCACAAACTCGGAGATCCCGGAATTCGCGGCGCGCGCCACGCCCATGCGGGTTTCAATCGCGCGCAGGATCAGATGCGAGGCATGTTGCCGTGGCGCGCTGGTTTTACCGAACCACGCATCGTTGGTGATGTTGACCAGGAAGTCCGCGCCCAACGCGCGATACTTGCGCGGCAAGTCCTCGAACGCCGACTCATAGCACACGATGACGCCGAATTTGCCCAGCTCGGTCTTGTAGAGCGGCAGGTCGTGACCGGGGGTAAACCCGCCGGACCAGTTTCGCAGCCCCGGAATCGCGCGAAACACGCCCACCGGCACGAACGGCACGCGCTCGGTCACCGGCACGAGGTAGTGCTTGGCGTACACGGGGTACGGGCGCCATTCACCCGTCGAGTCGATGAAGATCGCACCGTTGTAGTACGAATCGAGCCGGCTGCGCCAGGTCGGATCGGCCCATATGACGCCGGTGAAGATCGGGACGTGGCTCTCGCGCGCCAGCGCGGTGATTCTTGCTTCCCACTGCGGCTTGCGCCAGAGAAAATCGGGAATGGCCGCTTCCGGCCAGATGACGAGCTTCGGCTTCGGGAATTCGGCGACGAGCTGCTTGGTCCCATCGAGCAACGTCGCGACCACGCTATCGGAATGCGCCGGATCCCACTTTTCCTGGAAGCCCTCGTTGGGCTGCACCAATCCGACGACGCCGAGCTCGCGATACGGCAGTGTCTTGACGCGCCACGTCCCATACGCCAGCGCGAGCAGCACCGTGACGAGCACGCTCGCGTAACCGCGCACCGCGTACCGCGCACCGCGCACCTCCGTGGCCGCCTCGACGATGGCCACGTTGCACCACGCCAGCCACAACGTGACGCCGCGGGCGCCGGCAATGTCCGCCCATTGGACGAGCACTGGAGCGTCCGCCAGCGAGGTGCCGAGCCCCAGCCAGGGAAAGCGGACGTCGCCGAGATGCCCGATGAGCCACTCGAGCGCGGTCCAGGCGACGGGCAGCACGAGCAGCAGCGGCACGGCAGGCGCGCTCAACCGAATCCGGACGACGAACCAGAACATCACACCGGTGAGCAGACCGAGCACGGCAATCGAGGCGAGATAGCCGAGTGCCGAGAGCGGCGTGAAATGCCACAGGGCGACGATCATCCAGTAGAGCACGAATGCGTTGCTGACGAGGCCGTACCACCAGCCCCAGCGGAATGCCGTGCGGGGATTGCCGTCCGTCACCGCCTGGCGGATGAGCAGCACGGCGGGCGTGATCGCGAAGAAACTGAGGAACGGAAGCGGGAACGGGGGATAGCTCGCGGTGAGCGCGATCGCCCCCAACACGACGAGCACTGCGACGTGTCGCCGACTCACAGCAATACGTCGCGCCCTTCGTCGGCCGAGCGGTAAATCGCGTCGATCACGCGCTGCAGGGCCAGTTGATCGCGCGGCGGCGGCGCATTCACGTCGCCCTTGATCACCGCCAGGAAGTACATCCATTCCGCGCGGTAGGACTGGATGAACTGCGTCTCGCGTCCCGTCGCCCCGGTGGGCGTGACGTCGACCGCCGCGCCGTGCTGCTCCTTGAAGATGCGCAGCGGCTGGATCATCGCCGAGCCCTTCGATCCGACGATGTCGAACCAGAAGCGCTCACCCTCGCCCAGATGCCGCCAGCTTACATCCATGGTGATCGACACGCCGTTTTCACACACGATCAGCGCCGAGCCCATGTCCTCGACCGCGTCTTTCGTGGGTCGAGTCAGATGGGCGGAGATCCGCTTGGGCGCGGGCCAGCCGGCCAGCCACATCCCCAGGTCGACCAGCGGCAGCCCGAGATCGAGCACCGCGCCGCCGCCCGCCTGTTCGCGCCGCAACCGCCAGCCCAGCATCTGCCGGCTGGGCTGAAACGTGTACCAGCCGCTGCGTACCGCCTGCAGCCCGCCCAGATCGCCACCGGCGAGAAAGCCACGCACCGCCTGCACGTCGGAGCGGAAGCGGTGGTTCATCCCAACCATGACGCGCTTGCCGTATTTCTCGCTCGCGGCGAGCACGCGCTCGACTCCCGCCAGGTTCAGCGCCAGCGGCCGCTCGCACAGCACGTGCACTCCGGCGGCCAGTGCCGCCGTAACGTGGATTTCGTGCAGGTGATTGGGTGTGCAAATCACCACGACGTCGACGTTGGCGTAGCGCAGCACCTCTTCGATGTCGTCGTAGGTATCCTTGACCTCGAACCGCGCGGCGAGTGCCTGCGCCTTGCTGACGTCGTTGTCGCAGATCGCCGCGACTTCGACTCCCGGGAGCCGCCTGAGCACCGGCAAATGCGCGACCTGCGCGATCGCGCCCGCGCCGAGCACGCCGACCCGGATCGGATCGTTCACTTGGTCGCTGCTCCCTGCTCCCTGGCCCCCCGAAACCGATACATGATCCCGGTTCTGAGGCTCGCGGTCTTCAGACCACTCGACAGCACGCCGCGCCCATCGATGCTGAATCGCCATGCGCGCGAGAGATTGAACTCGAAGCCCATCGTGCCGTTCAGCCCCGCCGTGATCACGTCGAGGGCGTCTTCCATGAATGTCCCGTTTATCGCGGCGCCGCTGCCGTTGCGAAGATGGATGCTCACGCCCGTGCCGAGATAGGCGGTGATCCCATGCCCTTGCGGAAGGACGAACTGGAAATCGACGTCGCCGATGATATCGCTGAGCGAGATGCGGCCGAGATTGATGCTATCGTGAATGGCCGGGTTCACGATGCTGTCCAGGCGTCGTTCGAACCTGGTGATCGCCTGCTGATCAAATCGCGAATGGAAGTACGACAGACCGAGCAGCAGCCGCACCTTCGGCGCGATGCGGCCATAGTCGACGCGCAGTCCTCCGACCGTCGCCCCGGTGAGGTCCGACGCGCCGAGCACACCGACGTCGAGCTGGATGCCGGAGAAGCGGAGGTTGTCGTAGGAGAACTGGTTGAGGACACCTTGGGCGGCTAGGCGGTTTGGCGGTTCGGCGGTTAGCAAGAGCGCGAGAACGGCGGCGGTTCTAACCGCCCAACCGCTCAACCGCCAAACCGCCCTAGTAGAGCCGTTCAATTTTGGTTCCTGGGAAATAGGTATTCAGAATCGCCCGATAATCCTGGCCCGCACGTGCTCGGCCGATCGCTCCCCACTGGCACATGCCCACCGCGTGTCCCGATCCCGCACCCGCGGCAACGAGCCGCGTCACCTGGCCGCCGGCTTTCGTCACCGTCAGCTGAAACGCCGCACTCGACAGCAGGCGGTCGGCGTCGGGTCGCAACACCGAGCGGACGTCGGGCCCCGGGATGCGAATGTCGCCGCGCTCGAACACGATGCGCAGCTCGCCGACTCGCCCCGATTTTGTCGTGCGACTCACCGTGACATCGGTGATCCGTTGTAACCCGTCGCCCGACAGCGGCGTCACGTTGGGGAGCGTTCGCGACAATATAGCGCGCAGCTTGGAGGCATCCCATTCTTCGCGCCAGCGAAATCGCGGTGAAATGTCACAGTAGTAATGGTCACCGCCGCGAGAATCCGAGACGGGTCGCAAGTAGGGACGGTTTTGGACGGTGGCAAACGCCTCGTCTATTCCGGCCGTGCTGAATCCGCAGGTCGAGTGGAAATAGGCGTCGATGACGTCGCCCTGGTACTTGAGCACCTGCCCCGCCGTTCTGCGCACGGCATCCCAGGCCTGCTCCGATTCCACGGCGACACCGAGGTAGACCTGGTCGCGCGTGTCGGCGTAGGCGTCGAAGCCGAAGGCTTCCCAACGGCCACGGTTCTTGATGGCGAAGCTGCGCGACACGACCGCTTGGGCGAGAACGGCCGCCATCTCATCGGGCCGGCGCGCGCCGATCTCGGGCCCCACGACGCCCGCGATATAGCTCTCGACGGTGACGCGATTCACCACCGTCAGGCCGGCTCGGCTCGACGTGATGTTGATCCGGCCGCGGTAGCGCCGGCCGTTCGCCACGACGAAGCGGCTCTCGGTGACGTTGACGACGGCGATGCCGCGCAGCGCCTCGGTACGCGTGCTGTCCGGTCTCACCAGGCGCAGCCGCGACGGGTCGGCGGAATCGGGCAGCACGACCCAGCGCACGCCGACCGGAACGGATCCCACCGCTAGGCCGCTCGCCGCCTCGCTGACGAACAGTTCGCCACCTTCAGGGCCGCCGATCGACGCGTTTGCCAATCCGACCGCCAGGCCGATCCGCAGCTCGGGCTCACCCCCCGCGGGCTGCGGCCCGGGGGATCGCCGTGGGCATGCGGCCGTCGCGAGGACGACGAGGCTAGCGAGCTGCTTCGCCCAGCGCCGCATCCAGCTCCTGGAGGGTGAAGTCGATGTCCGCCTCGGTGTGCGCGCTCGAGACAAAACCGGCCTCGAACGCCGACGGCGCGAGGAAAACGCCGCGAGCCAACGCGGCCTTGTGCCAGCTCGCGAACAGCGCCGTGTCGGTCTGACGCGCATCGGCGTAGTTGCGGACGGGCCCGGCAGTGAAATAGGCGCCCCACATCGACCCCGCGTGACCGACCGTGATCGGCACGCGGTGGCGTGCGGCGCTCGCCTTGAGCCCTGCCGTGAGCCGCGCGGTCAGCTTTTCCAGCTCGTCGTAGAAGCGCGGCCGGCTGGTTTCACGCAGCGTCGCAAGGCCGGCAGCCATCGCGACCGGATTCCCCGACAGCGTCCCCGCCTGGTAGACGGGTCCCTCGGGCGCCACTCGCTTCATCAGATCGGCTCGGCCGCCGTAGACGCCGACCGGAAACCCACCACCGACGATTTTGCCGAGCGCCGTGAGATCTGGTCTGATGCGAAGACGCTCCTGCGCGCCTCCCGCTGCTACCCGGAATCCGGTCATGACTTCATCAAAGATCAACAGCGCGCCGTGCCGGTCACACAGCGATCGCAGCGCAATGTGAAACCCGGGCTCCGGCGCGATGAATCCTGCGTTGCCCACGTACGGCTCGACGATGACGGCGGCGATCCGATCGCCGTGCTTCTTGAACAGATCCGCCACCGCCTCGGCGTCGTTGAATGGCGCCGTCAGCGTGAGGCTCGCGAGTGCCGCGGGCACACCGGGACTGTCGGGTAATCCCTGCGTCGCCACGCCGGAGCCCGCCTTGACCAGGAAACCGTCGGCGTGCCCGTGATAGCAGCCCTCGAACTTGATGATCATCTCGCGGCCCGTCGCCGCGCGCGCCAGTCGCACCGCCGCCATCGTCGCTTCCGTGCCGCTGTTGACGAACCGCATCATCTCGAGCAACGGCATGCGCCGCCGGACTTCTTCGGCCAGCTCGACCTCCGCCGCGCAGGGCGCGCCGTAGGTCCAGCCGCGCTCCGCCGCCGCGCGCACCGCGTCGAGCACGGCGGGATGGGCGTGGCCGAGGATCAGCGGTCCCCAGGAGCAGACGTAATCGACGTAGCTGTTGCCATCGACGTCGGTGATGCGCGCACCCGCGGCGTGCGCGACAAAAAAAGGCGTCCCGCCGACTGCCCGGAACGCTCGCACGGGTGAATTCACGCCACCGGGCAACACCCGTTTCGCCCGGTCAAAGAGCTCGCTCGTTCGCCTCACGTCAGCGCGGCCGCCTGGAAATCGTAGTCCTCGCTCGCGGTAATCCGGGCCCGCACAAAGCCTCCCGGCTGGGCCCAGCCGCCCCGCTCCAGGTAGGTCACCCCATCCACGTCGTCGGCCTGCCACTGCACGCGCCCCACCTGGGTCGCGCCATTCTCGTCGGGATCGGTGACGCGATCGACCAGCACATCGACCTCACGCCCCACAAAGCGCTCCAGCCGTTCGGCCGAGATGGCACGCTGTACCTCGACGACTTCTGCTAGACGATCCTGCTTGACGATTTCCTCGACGTCGTTTTCGTATTGCATCGCCCGCGTGCCATCCTGGGGCGAATATGCGAAGGCCCCCATGCGGTCGAACTGTGCTTCCTCGAGAAACGCGACCAGCGCACGGAAATCCTCCTCTGTCTCGCCGGGGAATCCCACCAGACAGGTCGTGCGGATGGCGAGATCGGGGATGGTCCCGCGCAGCCACGCAAGCTTTTCCCGCAGCGTCCGCAGCCGCTCGGGGCGGCGCATCCGCTCGAGCATGCGATCGCTGGCGTGCTGAATCGGCATGTCGATGTACGGCACGATGCGTGACTCGCGCGCGATCATCGCGACCAGGCGCTCGCTGATGCCCGCCGAGTAGACGTACAGCAGGCGGAACCAGGGCACGGTCGTCTCGCGCAGCAGCGCCTCGAGCAAATCGGGGAGCTTGGGCCCACCGAGCCCCAGGTCGCGACCCCAATGTCCCAGGTCCTGTGCGACGAGGTTGATCTCCTTGGCGCCCTGCGCCTCGAGCTGTTGCGCTTCGCCGATCAGCCGGGCGAGCGGCTCGGAGCGATGCTTGCCGCGCATCAAGGGGATCGCGCAAAAGGCGCAGGTGTGATCGCAGCCCTCGGAGATCTTGAGATAGCGCACGTGCGACTGCTCGCCGAGGAACTGCCGCACGCCCGGATGCGACGCGACGGGATCTTCGATGAGCCCGCGTTGCGCCAGCTCGGGCACCAGGTGGTGCAGCTCGGAGAAGCCGAGCATGAGATCGACTTCCGGGATTTCCTTGATGAGCTCCTGCTTGTAGCGCTGCACCAGACACCCGACCGCCACCACCGCCTTGACGCCCTGCTGCTTGAGCTTCGCCGCCTCCAGCATCGCGTCGATCGATTCCTGTTTGGCCGCGTCGATGAACCCGCAGGTATTGACCAGAATGACATCGGCCGACGCGAGCTCCGGGGTGACGACGGCGCCGTGGCCGACCAGCTCGCCGACGAGCCGTTCGGAGTCGACGGTCGCCTTGTCGCAGCCCAGGGAGATGACGCCGAGCTTCATCCGCCCCCCCGGTAATTCCCGAACCGGAGCTCGATGCCGAAATCCTGGGCGCGCAGGAACGCGATGACCTCCTGCAGCTCGTCCTTGGACGGCGCCGATACGCGAATCTCTTCGCCCTGAATGGAGCCTTGAGCTTTCTTGAACTTTTTGTCCTTGATCGCCTTGACGATGGCCTTCGCCTTTTCCTGGGGGATGCCCTGCGTGAGCTTGATCTCGCGCCGCACCGTGTCGTTCGCGGCGGGGGTGATCGCGCCGAGCTCCATGTTTTTCACCGGCACGCCGCGCTTGATCATCTTGGACTGCAGTACGTCGAACAGCGCTTTCATTTTGAAATCATCATCGGCCACGAGGGTGAGCGTCGCTTTGGGGCGATCGAACGCGATCGACGCCTTCGAGCCTTTGAAGTCGTAGCGCTGGATGATTTCTTTCTGGGCCTGATTGACGGCGTTGTCGACCTCCTGGAGGTCGGCGCCGGTGGAAATGTCAAACGATGCCGTGGCGGCCATAGGGCGGGTAATCTACCCGCCCTGACCCTAGGACAGGAAGCTTTCCAGCGCGCGGGCTCTGGAGACGTGCCGCAGGCGCGCCAGCGCCTTTTCCTTTAATTGTCGGACGCGCTCGCGCGTGATCCCCAGCTGCGACCCGATCTCCTCCAGCGTCATCGGCTCCTGGCCTTCCAGCCCGAAGTACAGCCTGAGGATTCGCGCCTCCCGCTCTTTCAGCGTCGCGAGCACCGACTCGATCGACTCGGTGAGCGCGTGCTCGAAGATCTCGTCGTCGGGACCGGGATTCGTGGTATCGGGCAGGTAGTCCAGCAGCTTGTTGTCTTCGCCCGGCGTGAGCGGCGCGTCCAGCGACAGATGCGCCTGCGAGATCGACAGCGTTTTGGCGACTTCTTCCTCCGAGATGTCCATCCCCTCGGCGATCTCTTCGACGGTCGGCTCGCGTCCCAGCTCCTGGAGCAGCGACGCCGAGCGCTTGCCGATGCGATGCAGCGTGCCGGCGCGGTTCAGCGGCACGCGCACGATGCGCGACTGTTCGGCGAGCGCCTGGAGGATCGCCTGGCGGATCCACCACACGGCGTAGGAGATGAACTTGATGCCCTTGGTTTCGTCGAACTTGTGCGCGGCGCGGATCAGGCCGAGGTTGCCCTCGTTGATCAAGTCGGAGAGGGAGACGCCCTGATTCTGGTATTTCTTGGCGACGGACACGACGAACCGCAGGTTGGAGCGGACCAGCTTGTCCAGCGCCTCCGGATCCTGCTGCTTGATCCGCTGCGCGAGAGTGACTTCTTCCTCCCGCGTGATCAGCGGATATTGGCTGATTTCCCGTAAATACTGATCCAGAGATCCCTCGTCATATGATGCGCGCTTCGCCGTATTCAATTGCATGGAATGGTCACTCCTCGAGGGGTTGCCACTCTAGCGAATCAGCGAACCGAGCCGGCTCCAGCGAATGTCCGTCAGCCAGGGAAGCGCATCGCGGGTTCCCCGGTCGTAACTGAAATAGACGACGAGCGGGCGGCCCTTCACCGCACTGGCGTCTACGAATCCCCAATAGCGTGAATCGGCAGAATTGTCGCGGTTATCGCCCAGCACGAAGTACTTGTCCATCGGGACGCGCAACGGACCCCACGTATCGCGCGTGGGATGATAGCGGCGGCGCTGTTCGTCGCTGCGCCGCACCAGATACTCGCGCTGCCAGTTGAACTCGGGATCGAATCCGTCGTGCAGCGGATCGACGCGCTGCACGTACGGCTCTTCGGTGGCGCGGCCGTTCACGTACACCTGTCCCAGCCGCATCTCCACGATGTCGCCGGGGATCCCGATGACGCGCTTCACGTAGCTCAGCGTCGGGTCCTTGGGGTACGCGAAGACGATGACGTCGCCGTGCTTGGGCGAGTTGAAACCGGGCAGACGCGCGTTGGTGCCGGGAATCTGTGCCCCGTACACCGCCTTGTTCACGAATAGAAAATCCCCCGCCAGGAGTGTGCGTTCCATGCTGCCGGAGGGGATTTGAAATGCTTCGAGAAGAAACGTGCGGATTATAAGGAAGAGCACGAGCGCCATGCCGAGCGATCGCATCCAGCTGTCGAACCAGCGGGCTAATACGGAGCGCCGCGATGGTAGAGACGACGGGAGCCGCGGGGTGTCAACGCCGTTTCCAGCACGCGGGGCTCCCAAGTCAAGCATGTGACTTATCTTAGCAATGCTGGTCGCACGGCGCAACAGTCACGCCCCATCCGCGGGGCCCAGCCCATTGCCGGACTCTGACTCGGAATTCAGAAACGGGGTCGGGGTGACGGACGCGGGCGGCCAGACACGCTACCCGACCTTCCCGTTCGATGCGCGACCATGTGACGGTGGTCTCCGGCAGCGCGTCGAGTGCGTCACGTTCGAGGCTCGCGCCACCAGTCGCGAGCACCACCAGCACCGACTCGTACGCCATGCCCCGACGCTAGCCGGTAGCGGGTGATAGCCATCACCATTTCACCGCCGCGAGGATCGAATTACAGCGTCCTCAGTAGCGCGGCAGCGTCGGGTCCACGTCCGCCTGCCACCGCAGGATCCCGCCCGTCAAGTTCGTGACGCGCGGGAATCCTGCGTCGGCCAAATGCGACGCGGCCGCCCGGCTGCGACTGCCGCCTTTGCAGTAGACGACGACTTCTCGATCGCGATCGAGCGTCTCGACGACGTCGGCTAGCGTCGCCAGCGGCACGAGGCGAGCGCCGGGAATGCGCGCGATGTCCCACTCGAATTGCTCGCGCACGTCGATCAGTTGCAGCTCCTCGCCGCGCGACAGCCGGCTCTGCAGCTCGCGTGGCGTGACCTCCACGAACCCACCGACCGCCCTCGGCTCCGCCTCCGTCGCCCGCACGCCGCAGAACTGCTCGTAATCGATGAGCGCCTTGATCTCGCGGGTGCCACACGCAGGACAGGTTGGGTCCTTGCGGATGTTGACCGTGCGGAATTGCATCCCCAGCGTGTCGATGAGCAGCAGCCGCCCGGCGAGCGGCTCCCCGACGCCGACGATCAGCTTGATCGCCTCCGTGGCCTGAATCGTCCCCACGAGACCCGGCAGCACGCCGAGCACGCCGCCTTCGGCGCAGCTCGGCACCAATCCCGGCGGCGGCGGCTCAGGGAAGAGGCAGCGGTAGCACGGCCCTTCGGGCAAGGCAAACACTGACGCCTGGCCCTCGAAACGGAAAATGCTGCCGTACACGTTGGGCTTGCCCTGCAACACGCAGGCGTCATTCACCAGGTAGCGCGTCGCGAAGTTGTCCGTGCCGTCCACGACGATGTCGTAGCCGCTGATAATGTCGAGCGCGTTCTTCGACGTCAGCGCCGTCTCGTACGTCTCCACCCGCACATGCGGGTTCACGTCGGCGAGGCGCTCACGCGCCGACACCAGCTTGGGCCGGCCGACGTCCTTGGTGCCGTGCAGGATCTGTCGCTGGAGATTGGTGACGTCGACGTTGTCGAAGTCCACGAGGCCGAGCGTGCCGACGCCGGCCGCGGCCAGATAGAGCGCCGCGGGCGATCCCAACCCACCGGCGCCGATGAGCAGGACCCGAGCGGCCTTCAGCTTTTCCTGACCGGGAACGCCGACGTCAGGCAGGATGAGGTGCCGGCTGTACCGCAACAGCTCGGCCTGGGCGAGAGTCGTCATCGCTCAACCCCCCGCGATCGCCGGGACGATGATGATCTCATCACCGTCGCGCACGCTCGCCGCAAACCCGCCCTGCAGTCTCGCATCATCGTCGTTGACGTAAAACGTCACGAACGGATACGGCTTGCCGGCCCCGTCGCGCAGACGCGGCGCCAGACCGGGGAATCGCGCCGCGACGTCGGCGACGACATCGCCTAACGTCGATCCTTGCGCTTCGAGAGTGCGCCGGCCGTCGGCGAGTTTTGCAAGGACGGCGGGGAGTTGCAGGGTGACGCTCATGATAACTCCGAGGAAACGGGATGACTCAATGAAGGAATGCGATTGACCGTGGCACCCGGAACGGGATGCTCGCTCCGAATCAGCTCCGCATCGACTCCCGCAGAGCGCCAGGCCGCGATCATTGCCGCACCGACCGCCGTGGCGCGCTCGCGCGGCGCGATCGCGAGAATCGCGGAACCGGCGCCTGACAGCGTTGCCCCAAACGCACCGGCGTCCTGCGCCGCCCGGACGACGGCATCGTAGCCGGGAATACGCGCGCGGCGGAACGGCACGTGCAGCACGTCGTCGAGCGCCGCGCCGAGCAGCGCGCCATCGCCCGTCGACAACCCCTGCACCAGCGCCGCCGCGCGGCTCGCTGCCAGCACCGCGTCGCTGTGCGGCAGCGTCTGCGGCAATGCGGCGCGCGCGGCCTTCGTATCCGACGGGAACGGCGGCACCGCGAGCACCAGCTCGAGGCCACTCGCGACAGTGAGCGGCGTCGAGACGAGTCCCGAGGGCGTCCGCACGCTCAACACGGCGCCGCCGTGGACCGCCGGCGCGACATTGTCGGGATGCCCTTCGATTGTGGTCGCGATCTCGACGATCTGTTGCGGCGTCAGGTTCAGCTCGAGCGCCGCATCGGCGAGCAACGCGCCGGCGACGATTGCCGCGGCCGACGAGCCGAGTCCGCAGCCGACGGGGATGTCGGACGTCGCATCGATTGCCCCGCCCCTCCCGCCGGCCGCGCGAAACCCGCGAGCGAGCAAGTCTTCGTCGACAGCAACCGAGACGGCGGTGAGCCGTCCCCGGCGCCGGATCGAGATCCCGCTTCCCGCTTTGGGCGTAACCGACGCGACCAGCCAGCGATCCACGGCCACGCCGATGCAGTCGAAGCCCGCGCCCAGGTTGCTCGAGCTGGCGGGCACACGCACGCGCACCGTCATGATTGGTCCTTCACCAGTGCGCGCACTTCGGAAAGACGCGGCGCGATGAGCGGGGCGGCCGGCAACGCCGGGGCGACGGCGTCGATCGTCTTCAGGCCGTTTCCGGTGATGCACAGGACGACTTCGTCATCCGGGGAGAAGCGGCCTTCGGCTGCGAGCGCCAACGCCGCGGCGACGGTGACGCCGCCCGCCGTCTCGGTGAAGATCCCCGCCTCCTCGGCGAGCAGCCGGATCGCCGCGACCAGCTCGGCATCCGACACGGCGGCCGCCCACCCGCCCGATTCGAGAATCGCGCGCTTGGCGAAGAGCCCGTCGGCAGGGTTGCCGATGGCGATCGACCGGGCAATCGTGTGCGGCACCACCGGTACGACTGCATCGGCATTCTCGCGCACCAGCCGCACGATCGGCGCGCACCCCGACGCCTGCGCCCCGAAGATCCGGGGCGCCGCTCCGCTGACCAATCCGGCCGCGCTGAACTCCTTGAACCCCTTCCGCAGCTTCGTCACGAGCGAGCCGCCCGCCATCGGCGCGACCACAGCCGTCGGGAGGCGCCACCCCAGCTGCTCGGCGATCTCGAAGGCGAAGGTCTTGGATCCCTCGCCATAATACCCGCGCAGGTTGACGTTCACGATGCCCCAGCCGAATTGATCAGCCACCTGCGCGCACAGACGATTGACGTCGTCGTAGTGCCCACGCACGCGGACCAGGCGCGCGCCATACACCGCGGTGCCGACGATCTTGGCAAGCTCGAGGTCTTCGGGAATGAACACCCACGCTTTGAGACCGGCGCGCGCCGCCTGCGCCGCAACCGCATTGGCGAGGTTGCCAGTGGACGCGCACCCGATCGTGTCGAGCCCGAACGCCGCGGCGGCGTTGATGGCCGTCGCGACGACGCGATCCTTGAAGGACAACGACGGATGAGACACCGCGTCATTCTTCACCCAGGCGCGCGCCACGCCGAGCCGCGCGGCGATTCGTGGTGCGTCGACGAGCGGCGTGCCGCCGGTGTCGAGCGAGAGCACAGGCTCGCCGTCAAACGGCAGCCACTCGCGGTAGCGCCACAACGACCAGGGGCGCGCCGCGATCGCGTCGCGCGTCGGCAGCACACGGGCGGGATCGAGGACCGGGTCGAGCGGGCCGAGGCATTGCTCGCAGATCGCGACGGGAGCCGGCTCGTGTAACGCGCCGCAGGCGCGGCACACCTGTGGCCGCGGCCGCAACGCCACCGGCGGAGCAACGGTCGTCACGGCCGGGTCTCCAGTGCCGGTGCCGCTCCCGATCGTGGTGCGGGTCGGACTTTGCGGGTTGTGCGGGCCGCGCGAATCAGCGCCTCGTCAGCGGGATCGATCTGGTAGCAATGCTCGGGACCCGGGAACACGCCGGCACGCACGTCGCGTGCGTAATCGCGGAAAGCGCCTTCGACGGCGCTGCCGACTTCGGCGTACCGCTTCACGAAACGAGGTGAGATTTCACCGACGAAGTTGCCGAGCATGTCGTGCGAGATGACGAGCTGCCCGTCCACGTGGGGCCCCGCGCCAATCCCGTACACGAGCACACCGACGCGCTCGCGCACGAACGCCGCCGTCTCGGCGGGGACCGCCTCGAGCAGAATCGAGAACACCCCCGCCCGCTCCAGTGCCTCCGCGTCACGCAGCAGACGCTCCGCCGCCGCCAAGGACTTCCCCTGCACGCGGTAGCCGCCGAGCTGACCGAGGTTCTGGGGCGTGAGTCCGAGGTGGCCCATCACCGCGATCCCGGCATCGACCATCGCGCGCACGCGGCTCGCGACACGCGCGCCGCCTTCGCATTTCACCGCGTCGCATCCCGCCGCCACGAACGCCCCGGCGCTGCGGATCGCGGTCTCGTCGGAAGGTTGGTACGACAGGAACGGCAGATCCCCGATCACGAAGGCACGCTTCGCCGCCCGCGTCACCGCGCCAATGAACACCAGCATTTCGTTCAGACCGATCTGCAGCGTCGTCGGGAAGCCGAGCATCGTCATGGCCGCGGAGTCGCCCACGAGAATCATGTCGACACCGGCGCGATCGGCGAATGTCGCCGTGGGATAATCATAGGCGGTGACGAACACCGCTTTTTCAGCGCGGTCCTTCAACCCTGCCAGCGTGGCGACTGTGACTTTGCGGATGGTCATCGCAAGCCTCCGGCGTAAGCGCCGCGGCAGCGATTTCCTGAAAACACGATCGCCCGGACAAATAATGCCGCGGGCGAGTCGCTTTTTAGCACCTTGTTTAACGTGGCGGCAATACGCGGCAAATGACCACGCAGTCTTCAGTTGTATGGGTAGTCTACCCCGTCGGTTCGCACGCCGTCAAGGGCTGAATTCGGTATCGATTTGCGCCCGTTGGAGCGTGCCCGAGTAATCCACGTAGATCGTCTTCGTCTCGGAGTAGAAGTCGTAGACCTCCCATCCTCCTTCGCGATGGCCGTTGCCGGTCTGTTTTACGCCACCGAAGGGCAGATGCGCCTCGGCGCCGATCGTCGGCGCGTTGACGTACGTGATCCCCGTGTCGAGGTCCGTCATCGCCTGGAACGCGCCGTTGATGTCGCGCGTGTACAGTGAGCTGGAAAGCCCGTATTTCACGTCGTTGTTGATGCGAATGGCCGCCGGGAGGTCCTTGGCCTTAAGAACGGCGAGCACGGGGCCGAAGATCTCCTCCTGCTCCACCCGCATCCCCGGCTTCACCCCGGTGATCACCGTCGGCTCGTAGAACCACCCACACTCGAGCCGCTTGTCGCCCTGCGGGATCTTCCCGCCCAGCGCCACACTGGCGCCCTCTTTTTTCGCGATCTCGACGTACTCCGCGACCTTTTGCCGCGCTTCTTCGTGGATCAGCGGGCCGACTTCGGTCTTGTCGTCCAGGCCAGGGCCGAGCCGCAGCTTCGCGACGCGATCGGTGAGCGTCTTCACGAACGTGTCGTGGATCTTTTCGTGCAGGATCAGCCGGCTCGTCGCCGTGCAGCGCTGCCCCGTCGTCCCGAACGCGCCCCACAGCACGCCGTCGAGCGCCAGATCGAGATCGGCATCATCCATCACGATCATCGCGTTCTTCCCGCCCATTTCGAGCGACAACCGCTTGTGCATTCTTCCGCATGTCGCGCCGATCGCCGAGCCGGTCTCCGTCGATCCGGTAAATGAGATCACCGGAACCTCAGGATGCTCGACCAGCGCACGTCCCACCACCGAGCCCTGACCATGCACGAGCTGCACGACTTCGGGCGGCAATCCAGCCTCGAGCAGCACCTCGACCAGCAGATGCGCGGTATGCGGCACGTCCTCGGCGGGCTTGAAGACAACGGAGTTTCCGCACAGCAGCGCGGGAAACATCTTCCAGGTGGGAATCGCGAGCGGGAAGTTGAACGGCGTGATCAGCCCGGCGACCCCGATGGGCCGGCGGTAGCTCATCGCCCACTTGTTGCGCAGCTCCGACGGCACGACGCGCCCAAACAGTCGCCGGCCCTCGGTCGCCGCATAGAACGCGGTATCGATCCCCTCCTGAACGTCGCCTCCCGTCTCGGTGACGACCTTCCCCATCTCGCGCGTCATCGCGCGCGCGATGGCGTCTTTGCGCAGGGCGAGCAACTGCCCGACCCGTTGCAACACCTGGCCGCGGATCGGCGCCGGAGTCCTGGACCACTGGGCAAAACCGCGCTTGGCCGAGGCGATCGCGCGCTTCAGGTCATCGGGACCGGAGCGCGGAAACATGCCGATGACGTCGTTCCAATCGGCGGGATTGCGGTTTTCGAAGTGCTCACCAGTCGAGGGGGCGACCCAATCACCGGCAATGAAATTCTTGAATTCAGGAGGTGCCATGGATTTTTACGGTTCCGGACAGAAGAAAGGAGCGGGTGTCTTGTCGTAGATGCGGGGCAGAATCTGCCGGCCCGCCAACGCGAGACCCCAAACGATCAGCACAATCGAAAGCGTATGCGCAATCCCGAGCCGCCGCTTCCACGAGGACAGGGCGCTCCACACGCCGGCGACCGTCACCGTCGTGGCGCCGATAAGATAGAAGACCAGCTTGAGTCCGCAGGCGTGGGTGTACGGCCACAGCAGCATCCCCACACCCAGTACCAGCCCGAGCCCGACGCGCAGCCACGTCGTGACCCAGGCTCGCCCGCGCGCAGGACCGGGGTGCAGTGCTCCCGGCGCGCCCGCGCCGCCAACTGAGGGACGAGGCGATACGGGCACCGTCGGTACGCCGCGGGCAGGGACGGGATCGTCCGGCAGCTTCGCCAGGAGCTTGTCCACCTCGCGCATCTCGCGGTCCCAGTCCCGCTCTTTTTCCTTTGCCACTAGGCGCCTCCCCCTTCGCCGCCGCGCGCTAATCCGTAGCGCTCGATCTTCTTGTACAGATTGCTGCGCGGCATCTGCAATGTGCGCGCCGTCTCCGACACGTTCCAGTCGTGCGCCTGCAGCTTACCCAGCAGGAATGCGCGCTCGGCCGATTGCTTGAACTCTTCAAACGTGGCCGCCCGCAGCCAGGTGGTATCACCGCCGCCAGACGCTGTCCCCTTCCCTCGTCCCCCGTCCCCTTTCCCCACAAGTCTTTCGACATCGCTCTGGGTCACCGTCGACCCACTCGCCAGGATCAGGAGGCGTTCGACGGCGTTCTTCAACTCCCGGATATTCCCCGGCCAATCGTGGGCGGTGAGTCGCTCCACGGCTGCCGGCTCGAAGTCCTTCGACGGCAGGCCTTGCGTGGTCAGGTCGGCCAGGAAGTGTGTGACGAGCTGCGGGATGTCACCGCGCCGCTCCCGCAGCGCGGGGACGTGGATCGGGACGACGTTGAGCCGGTACAGCAGGTCTTCGCGAAACTGTCCCTCCTCGATCTCCAAGCCGAGGTTCTTGTTCGTCGCGGCGATCACACGGACATCGACGGGGAGCGCTTTGCCCGATCCGACACGGGAAATCACGCCCTCCTGGAGCGCGCGCAGCACCTTGGCCTGCGCCGACAGGCTCATGTCACCGATCTCGTCGAGAAACAGCGTGCCGCCGTCGGCCAGCTCGAACTTGCCGACGTGATCGGCGAATGCGCCGGTGAAGCTGCCCTTCATGTGGCCGAACAGCTCGCTCTCGATCAGCTCCGTGGGAATCGCGGCGCAGTTGACCTCGACAAACGGACCGCTGGCGCGCGGGCTGAGCGCGTGGATGGCACGGGCCACCAGCTCTTTTCCGGTACCGTTATCGCCGGTGATCAATACGCGCGCCGGCGTGGGCGCGACCTTCTCGAGCAGGCCGATCACGTGGCGAATCGGCTTGCTCGAGCCGACGATCTGGTACTGCGCGCCCACTTCCTGTTTGAGGCGCACGTTCTCGCTGACGAGCACGACGTGCTGCAGCGCGTTACGCAGCGTGAGCAGGATGCGGTCGGTATCGAGCGGCTTCTCGAGGAAATCGTAGGCGCCGAGCTGCGTCGCTTCGACGGCGGTCTGGATCGTGCCGTGGCCGGAGATCATGACGACCTGCGCCTGGGGATCGAGCTCGCGCAGCTTCTTCAGCGTCTCCAGGCCGTCCATCCCTTCCATTTTTACGTCGAGAAACACGAGGTGCGGCTTGAAATCGGGATACACGCGCATTGCCTCGTGGCCCGACGCGCTCGCCTGCACCTCGATCTCTTCGTATTCGAGGACCTGCTTCAGCGCGTCGCGAATGCCTTTTTCATCGTCGACGATCAGCACGCGGCGCTTGCTCATGGAGATTTCCGGCGCTTATACAGCACGACACCGGTCGTATGCACTTTCACATCGGTCACGGCCGGATCCACCTTGACCGGAACGCCCCCGTTTGATGACGCCCCCGCCATCTGCCTCGTGATCTGCTTCACGAATGGACCGGGAATCTCGAAGCCGCGCAAACTGACTTCGGTGATGTCGTACAGCGCCGTCCCGGGGCGCGCGATCGACACCGTGCCGCCCATGCGCAACGGCTCATGCGCCCCGAACATGCTCGCAAACGGCCCGAGCGTTCCCGGAGGTAACGCGCGCGTATCGAGCCGCGCATGCAGCATCAGCTTCCCCTCCTGGAGCTCCACCCGCAGCGAGTCGTACATCTTGCGGACGTTCCAGTCGATCCCGGCGCCAATGAGCGACGCCATCTCGTTCGGCGTAAGCACCACCGAGTCGGGGCCGGCGCTGGTCCGCAGATTCCCGACTTTGGCCTGACCCGATGCGGTCGCCTTCGGTGTCGGTGCGCCCACGGCCGTGTCGGAGACGGGCGGGAGCGCCGTCGACCGCCCGAACCAGCGCGCGACGGTGCTCATGATCGGCTCGCGGAACCACCACGCGCCGGCGAGCGCGCCGATCACGAGGATGGCGCACCCGAGCTTGAAGACGCCCTTAAGACAGCCGTTCATGATATTTCACCTGATACACCGGCCCCTCCGCTTGGAGCGTACTCTGCATCAGCTCCAGGTCCGTCACCGTGACGGTCTCATCGCAATCGACTCCCGAGAGCAGCTCGGCGAGCCCCGCGAACTCTCGCGGGCGGGCATCGCGCGCGGCGCGCGCCAGCGTGATGTGCGGGCGAAACGGCCGCCCTTCGGTCGGGAACCCCAGCGGCGCGAACGCCTGCTCGACGCCGTGCTGCAGCAGCTCCAATCCCGGATCGGGCGTGACTCCGGCCCACAACACGCGGGGGCGGTGATAATCGGGGAACACACCGAAGCCCGTGATCTGCAGCGTCAGCGGCCGCGGCTCACCGCCCGTTCCGGCCGCGCGTTTCAGCGCCGCACGCAGCTCGGGCTCGCGCGCTTCGTCCACGTCGCCGAGAAACTTGAGGCTCAGATGAATGTTCTCGGGCCGCACCCATTTCACCGGCAACTTCTCCCGACGCTGGCGCAGCAGCGCAAGCGCGTCCCACAACTCCTGGCGCAAAGGGTCCGGGAAATTCAGGGCGACGAACGCTCTAACAGGCTCCCCCGGCGGTAGCCACGCGGGTCGATTTCGACCTGCGCGAAGCCCAAGGTCACGAGATGCGTGCTGATTTCTTCGCGTCTCGCTTCGAGCCGAGGAATCCAGGAGGGCTCGACTTCGATCCGCGCGACGTCACCGGCGTGGCGCAGCCGCAGATCGCCCCTGATGCCCAGCGAACGCAGGTACGCTTCCCCATCCTCTACCTGCCGCAACCGTGCCGGCGTAATCGAGAGCCCATACTGGACGCGACTCGAAAGACAGGGCGCCGCGGGGGCGTCCCACGTCGGCAGGCCGAGCTCGCGGGACGCGGCGCGAATCTCCGCCTTCGTCATCCCGACCTCGGCGAGTGGTGACCGCACGCCCGCCGCTGCGCCTGCCGCCTTGCCGGGCCGATGCTCGTGCAGGTCGTCCGCGTTCGTGCCGTCGCACACGACCGTCAGCCCGCGCTCGCGGGCGAGCGGCACCAGCCGGCTCCACAGCTCGGTCTTACAGAAGAAGCAGCGATTGCTCGGATTGGCGAGATAATTCGGGTCGTCGAGCTCGTGCGTGTGGATTTCGACCAGGGGAATGTCGAAGCGGCCCGCCAGCTCGAGGGCGGCCCGCCATTGCGCGTCTGGATAGGAGGCACTGCGGCCGATGGCGGCCAGCATCCGATCCCTGCCTAACTCCTCGCGCAGCACGACCGCGAGCAGGGCCGAGTCCACGCCCCCTGAATAGCCGAGCAGTGCGGAGGGATAGGTTCGAACGAGGGCGCGCAGAGCCTGCATGGCGCGAATACTACCCCTGCGAATGTCCTAATCAAAGGACAATTTGAAAACCAAAAACGGATATTCCGTCTGGCAGAAACCTGTTAGACTTATGATGCGTCCACGCGCAAAGCGATTCGGCGACGTATAGTCGGACAATCCAGTGGAGAGCTTCCCAAATGCCCGCCAAGACTGAGCTCGACGCCACCGACAGACGGATTCTCCGCATCCTCGGCCAGGACGGCCGCGCCAGTTACCAGGCGGTCGCCGATGAAGTCGGGCTGTCCCGTCCCGCGATCATGGAACGCGTCAAGCGGCTCGAAGAGTCCGGATACATCCGCGGCTACCGGGTGCAGCTCGATCGCGCCAAGGTCGGCCTGCCGGTGACCGCGTTCGTCGCGGTGCGATACGGCTCGAGCGACTACGTCGGCGACGAGCCGCGCATGCGCGAGATGGAAAAACATCCCGGCGTCCTCGAATGCCATCACATTGCCGGCGACGACTGCTACATCCTCAAGGTCGTCGCGCCGGATCTCGAAGGGGTGCAGGAAATCCTGCGCGATCTGCGCGGCCCCAATTCCCAGATGAACACGCGCACGACGATCGTGCTGTCCACGCTGTTCGAGAAGCCGGGCTTCCTCGCCACGGAGCCCGACTGATGGCCGCCCTCAAAGGCAAAGCGCTCATTGCGTACCTGGTCGTCTGCGTCTTCTGGGGATCGACCTACCTCGCGATCAAGGTCGGCGTCACGGAGCTACCGCCGTTTCTGTTTGCCGGCCTCCGCTTCCTCGTCGCGGGACTCGTACTGCTCGTGCTCGCGAGCGCCCTCCGCGATCCGCTGCCGAAGAAAGGCGACTGGGGCACGCTCGCGATCGTCGGATTGTTGTTGCTCGGCGGCGGCAACGCGTTCGTCGTGTGGTCGGAGCAATACGTTGGGTCCGGAATCGCCAGCATCTTCGTCGTCACGGTCGCGATGTGGACGGCGCTGTTCGACGCGATCATCCCCGGAGGTCAACGTGAGCTGAACTGGCGCATCATCGCCGGTCTGTTGCTCGGCTTCCTCGGCACGCTGCTGCTCGTCGGCGCGACGCCGGCTGAAATCCTGGCGGCCGACAAGCGCGGGCCGATCGCGCTCACGATCGCGAGTGCGTCCTGGTCGGTCGGCACGGTCTACGCTAAGCGCCATCCGACCAAGGCCAGCCCGTACATGGGCGCGGCGTTCCAGATGATCGTCGGGGGGACGGCGGTTGCGCTCCTCGGCACGCTGCTGGGGGAATGGCCCTCCTGGCACCTGAGCACTCGCGGCATTGGCGCGATTGCCTACCTCGTGGTGTTCGGATCGGTGCTCGGCTACAGCGCGTACTCATATGCGCTGCGCCACGCCTCGGCGACGATCGTCGGGACCTATGCCTACGTGAACCCGGTCATCGCCGTATTGCTCGGCTGGCTGCTGCTGCATGAACCGGTGAGCGCCCGCACATTTATCGCGATGAGCATGATCCTGGCGGCGGTGGTGTGGATACAATTCTCGCATAGACTGCGGCGGATCGACGGATCGGCGGATCGGCGGATGGAAGGCGCGGCGCGCGCGTCCGCAGATGGGAGAGCCGCATGACCGTCCGCAAAGTCAATCTCACGGCGATGTTCGGCCGTTTTCACGACCAATGGAGCCCGAAAGTCGTTGGTCAAGTCAACGACAGCCTGGTGAAGTTGGTGAAGCTCAAAGGCGAGTTCGTCTGGCACCATCATGACAACGAAGACGAGCTGTTTCTGGTCGTGAAAGGCCGGCTGCGCCTCAAGCTGCGCGACCAGGATGTCGTACTCGGGCCTGGCGAGTTCGCCATCATCCCCCGCGGCGTCGAGCACCTGCCGGTCGCCGACGAAGAGACACACGTCCTGCTATTCGAGCCCAATACGACACTCAACACCGGGAACATCAACAATGAACGCACCGTCCCCGAGCTCGAACGGCTCTAAGCTGATCGCCCGCGTCTGGCATGGCGTGACCGACGCCGCGCGGGCCGACGCATACGCCGACTATCTCGAGCGCACCGGCGCACGCGACTGCCGGGCGACCCCGGGGAATCGGGGCGTGTATGTGCTGCGGCGCGTCAAGCTGGGTCGCGCCGAGTTTACTTTCATTTCATTGTGGGAGTCGATCGACGCCATCCGGCGCTTTGCGGGGGATGATTACGAAAAGGCACACTACTATCCGGAAGACCGCGATTTCCTCATCGAGCTCGAACCCTTCGTCGAGCACTACGACGTCCTCACCGGAGCTTAGCCTCGACCCTGCCGACAACGCGGGGTGGGAGGAGCTCCGCCTCCTCGGCCACCGCATGGTCGACGAGATGCTCGAGTATCTGCGCACGGCGCGCGAGCGCCCCGTCTGGCGCCCGGTTCCGGCCGAGGTGCGCGAGCGACTCACCGGTCCCGTCCCGCGCGAGCCGACGCCGGTTGGCGAGGTCTACGAACAATTCAAGCGGGATGTGCTGCCCTACCCCACCGGCAACATCCATCCGCGATTCTGGGGATGGGTGATCGGCACCGGCACGCCCGTCGCGATGCTCGCCGACATGCTGGCTTCCGGCATGAACCCGCAGGTCGCTGAGTTCGACGATTCCTCCGCAGTCGTCGAGAATCAGGTGATCGGCTGGCTCGTCGAGCTGCTCGGACTGCCCGCCGGCACGCACGGCCTGCTCGTCTCGGGCGGCTCGATGGCGAACTTCGTGGGGCTCGCGGTCGCGCGGAACGCGCACGCGGGGTTCGACGTCCGTGAGCGGGGCCTGCAGAACGGCAACGGACCGCTCCTGACGGTGTACGCCTCCACCGAAACGCATTCCTCCGTCCGCAAGGCGGTCGAGCTGCTCGGCCTCGGCCACGATGCGCTGCGTAGCATCCCCGTTGCTGCCGACTACACGATCGATGTGCAGAGGTTGCGCACGACGATTGCGGCCGACAAGGCTGCCGGCCGGCGGCCGATCTGCATTGTCGGCAACGCCGGCACCGTCAACACCGGCGCGACGGACGACTTGCGCGCCCTCGCCGCGCTGTGCCGCGACGAACGGCTCTGGTTTCACGTGGACGGCGCGTTCGGCGCGCTCGCGGCGCTCGTCCCGGAGCTGCGGCCGCTGGTGGCCGGCCTCGAGCTCGCCGACTCGCTGGCGTTCGATCTGCACAAGTGGATGTACATGCCCTACGAGGTGGGATGCACGCTGGTCCGTGACCAGCAGGCGCATCGCGCCACCTTCAACGTGACGCCCGCCTATCTCGCGTCATTCGACCGCGGCATCGCCGCCGGCGGCTTTCCCTTTGCCGAGCGCGGGGTGCAGCTGTCGCGCGGGTTCCGCGCGCTGAAAGTGTGGATGTCGTTCAAGACCCACGGGCTGGATGCGTTCGCGCAACTGATTCACCAGAACGTGCGACAGGCGCACTATCTCGCTGGGCTCGTGACGCAGCACCCCCGGCTCGAGCTGCTGGCTCCGGCGCCGCTCAACGTCGTCTGCTTCCGGTATGTCGTTCCCGGAGCGGATGACGCGACCTTGAATGCGCTGAACCGGGAGATCCTGCTGCGAATTCAGGAGAGCGGCGTGGCGATCCCGTCCCAGACCGTGCTCAACGGCAAGTTCGCGATTCGCGTCGCCATCACCAACCACCGCAGCCGGCGCGAAGACTTCGATCTGCTGGTGCGCTGCGTCGTCGAGACGGGGGCCGCGGTGCGCTAGGCGTCGGGCGTGCCGACGATCTTCCCTTCGATCGGGTTGGCGAACGACCGCACGGTGTGGTAGGCAAGATCGATGTCTTTGGCGTTGCCGAACTCCGTGAGAATCTCATCCCAGATCGCCGACACCGTCCCGCGCCGCCGCCGCGGCTCGATGAGGTACCGGATCGTCAGCTGAATTCCGGACGGCGTCGTGTTGGTATAGACGATCGGCGTCAGCTTCTTGTAGTTGATCAGGAACTGCTGCGACGCGGCGAGTAGATCGCGCTCTGCCTCCGCCGTCAGATGCTCGGCGTGCTTGAACGCGATCGCCGTCAGAATCTCCTTCGCCTTCTTCCAGTTGCTTTCATACGTCAGCACCACGGGCACTTCATTCCAGACGTACTTGAAGCCCTTGTCGTAATTGGCGAGCGCTTTGGTGAAGACCTGCTGGTTGGGGATGTGGACGATGCGTCCCGTGCTCTGATCGGCGTCCACCCAGCCGCCGATTTCATTCAACGTGAATTGAAACAGATGCACGTCGATGACGTCGCCCTTGTGTTTGGCGATTTCGACGCGATCGCCCACTTCGAAGGGGCGGCTCCATATGATGAACGCCCAGCCGGCGAGGTTCGCGAGCGGGTCCTTGAGGGCAATCGCCACGCCGGCCGACACCAGGCCGAGGAACGTGGCCAGTGACGTGAATCCCTCGAGCCATTCGCGGCCGATCACCAGCACGGCCACGGCCAGGAACAGATACGTGACGCTCTTGCGCCAGCGGTAGCGCGTCCACGGATCGGTGAAGCGGCGGTAGACGATGGCGAGGACGAGTCGTTCGAGCAGCCACAGCCCCGCGATCACGATGACCGTGACCAGCAGGTGCATCTGCAACGCGGGACTCAACCCGACTCGGGTCTGCAACCAGTCGCGCACGGTGGCCAAAGCTACGAGTCGTCCTAGCTTTAGGCCACCGTGGAGCAACTACACATCCTGCGCGATCTCGCGGTCATCTTCGCCGGCTCGCTGCTGGTCATTCTCGTTTTCTACCGGCTCAAGCTGCCGGCGCTGCCCGGATTCATCGTCGCCGGCATTTTGCTCGGCCCCAACGCGCTGGGGCTCGTCTCCGATCCACAGGACGTCGAGGGACTCGCCGAGGTCGGCGTCATCCTGCTGTTGTTCACGATCGGCATCGAGTTCTCCCTCAGCCGCCTCAAGGAAATGGGCCGCCAGATTCTGGTGGGCGGCTTCTCGCAGATGGGGTTCACCGTCCTCGCCACGCTGGCGGCGGGGCTCGCGTTGCTCGGCAGTTGGCGCGTGTCGCTGTTCCTCGGATTCCTCATCGCATTGTCGAGCACGGCGATCGTGCTCAAGGTGCTGACCGACAGCGGCGAGATCGACGCGCCCCACGGCCGTCTGGCCACGGGCGTGCTGATCTTCCAGGATCTCTGCGTCGTGCCGATCATGCTGGTGCTGCCGTTCCTGGCGGGGCAATCGCAAGGCGGCCCCATCGCTCTCCTGCTCGCGCTCGGGAAGGCAGCGCTCGTCGTGGTCGGCGTCGTCATCGCGGCCCGCACGATCGTGCCGCGGGCACTCGCCGAGATCCTCAAGACACGCAGCCGCGAATTGTTCTTGATCGCGGTGATTCTCATCGGCACCCTGACGGCGCTGGGCACGGCCGCCGCCGGCGCGTCGCTCGCGCTCGGCGCGTTCCTCGCCGGTTTGATCATCTCGGAATCCGATTATGGCCATCAGGCGCTCGCGGAGCTGATGCCGTTCCGGGACATCTTCATCTCGCTGTTCTTCGTCGCCGTCGGCATGCTGGTCCGGCTGGATATCATCCGCGAGCACATCGTGCTGACCCTGGTCGCCGTAGCGGTGATCATGGGTGGCAAGACGCTGTCCGCGGCGGTGGGACCAGCGCTGTTGGGCTATTCCGGTCGAGTCGCGTTGCTCGCCGGCGTGGCCGTGTCGCAGATCGGCGAATTCTCGTTCGTGCTGGCGAAGGAGGGGCGCGTCGCCGGGCTGCTGCCCGATCTCCTGTACCAGCAGTTCCTCGGCGTTGCGGTGATCACGATGCTGGTGACGCCGTTCCTGTTGCACGGCGGCCCGGCCATGCTCGATGCGCTCGAGAAAGTGCTGCCGCTCGATCGGGTGTTGCCGGGATTCCGGCCGCGCGGCTTCGCGCCGGTGCAGGATCCCGTCAAGGATCACGTCGTGATCGCCGGCTATGGGCTCAACGGCCGCAACCTCGCCGCGGCGCTACGGTCGATCCACGCGCCGTATCTGATCGTCGAGCTGAACGCGCAAACGGTGCGCAAGGCGCGCGCCGAGGGCGAGCCGGCGTTCTATGGCGACGCGACGCGCGAGGAGATTCTGCGTGCTTTGGGGATCGATCGGGCGCGGATGTTCGTGATTGCGATTTCCGATCCGGCGGCGACGCGACGCATGGTGCGCGTGGCGCGGGAGATCAACACCAAGCTCCATATCATCGCGCGTACGCGCTATGTGGTCGAGATCCCGGAGCTTACCCGTCTCGGCGCCAACGTCGTCATCCCCGAAGAGTTCGAGACCTCGATCGAGATCTTCGCCCGCGTCCTGGCGCACTACAACGTGCCGCGGGACGAGATCGAGCGCCTGGTGAGCGAAATCCGGGCATCGCACTATCAAGCGCTGCGCCCGGGCTCCCGGCCGCGGCTCACGCTGAGCGGCGCGCTTGGCGCGATGCCGCGGATGCACATCGAACGCATCGTGCTGAGTGAGAAGGCGCCCGCGGTGGGCCAGACGATCGCCGACACCGGGCTCCGCTCAAAAACCGGCGCGCTGATTCTCGCGGTGCGGCGCGGAGAAAGCGATCTGGCGACCCCCGGCGCGGATTTCCGGCTGGCCGCAGGCGATGTCCTCATAGTGGTTGGGCAGCCGCAACAGATCAAAGGCGCAAATCGGCTGTTGACGGGGACGGAGCCCACATAGCGAGACGCCCGCACAGCCGCCTCAGTAAGGATCATCCCACGCCACTGCAAACACGCGCTCGCACCGCGAGCACCGGATCTCGGTCGGGTGCCCCTGCAGCGACGTTCGACTGCAACAGCCCGGGCAGACGGCGTAGCGGGAGCCCCAACTCAGCGGAACCATCACCGCGTCCGACGGGCGGGCGACGACGGACCACCGTTGGGGCCGCAGGGGCACGATCTGCAGCGAGGACCTGGGCACACTGAAGGGCCGATTGTCTATGTCGAGGATGGCTTGATCTGGGGTGAGGCGAAGGACTTCGTACCACGCACCCCGCCGCACATGGCAGTTCACGTCGCCGCGCACACGGGCCCATTGCGATCCCTCGGGCATGCTTGCGCCTCCGAAGCCCCTCACGATAGCTAGGTGGGCGACCACGGGGACGCCGTCAACCGCGACGCCGTGCGGCTAAAGCGGCCACCGCCGCCAGCCAGAGCCCGAGGGCGATGATCACATCTTCCCACCACGCCAACGGCCTGCGCCTCACAAGAGCTCCCTTCGGGCTTTGAGGTGGGCAATTCGTGTGCCCGGAGCCTGCGGGGCGGCTGCGGTCGGGGGTGTGGCGGCGCCACACCGTCAGCCGTGGACCGGGGCTCGATGTCGATGCGACACCGCAACAGGGTGATTCCCTAGCTACCCGACGCCCCGCCGGTCCAGACTCCGATACTGAATCGCCTCGCTCACATGCTTTGGCTCGAGCGACGCCGCCTCGTCGAGATCGGCGACGGTGCGCGCAATCTTGAGAATCCGATGATACGCCCGCGCCGATAGACCCAGCCGCGTGATCGCCGTCTTGAGCAGCGCGTCGGCGCCGTCCGACACCTTGCAGTGCGCGCGGATGTCGCGCGGCGCCATGTGCGCATTCGCATAGATCCCCGGCCGATTCACGAATCGCTCGCGCTGCACCACGCGTGCCCGGTCCACCCGCTCACGCATCGCCTCACTCGGCTCGCCGCTGGTCTCGCCGGTGAGCGCCTTGTACTTCACCGCCGGCACTTCCAGATGGATGTCGATGCGATCGAGCAACGGCCCGGACACCCGCGCGAGATAGCGCTGCACGGCGACCGATCCGCACGCGCACGTGTGATGCGGATCGCCGAACCAGCCGCACGGGCAGGGATTCATCGCGGCGGCGAGCATGAAGCGCGCCGGATACGA
>Ga0137409_10000130_pt1 | contig 70890 bp, 55 predicted proteins | sample CZODoug1_16funga_FD_122059 | JGI IMG/M metagenome (GOLD analysis project Ga0137409, IMG submission 122059) | Vadose zone soil fungal communities from Angelo Coast Range Reserve, California, USA - CZODoug1_16fungal (Hybrid Assembly) | ecosystem: Environmental > Terrestrial > Soil > Vadose zone... | reverse complement strand
CCGGAAAGTCTGCGCGCCTCATCGATCCGTCAGGCGTCGGCTTGGGCTATGTGGGCGATGCTCCGCGACGACGTGGTGATCCAGCTCAACTCGTCGGATCACAATCCGGCGATCCGCGTCGGTATCTCGCCGCAGGATTCCTGGGATCTCAACACGCCCGAGATGCTCAAATATTACGTGAAGGGCGGAAAGAACAGCAACGGCAAGCACGGCTTCATTTTCTCGAATGCCAACTGGGATCCCTACCCCCTGTCCAACGATCTCGAGGCCTTCACGATCGCGATCGCCAATATGGATATCGCCATCATGCTGCGGACCGAACGCTTCGGCAGTGAGTTCTTCACCGGCGAGGGCTCGCAAAAAACCCTGAGAAGCCTGGGCGGCGGCAGGTCATTAGGCGGAGACTTCGGCAGCCACGAGACCTGGCAGCACATTCAGGCGCAGATCATGCCCGTGCCCCCGGAAGGCTATGGCGGCAGTTCGGGCGTCGAGGAGCTGGAGGCGCAGTCGCTGCTCAAATCCATCCGGGCTCAGACCGCGGTTGACGATACGTTCCGGCTGCTGGCGACCGATCTGCTCACCGGCACGCGTTGGCTGGACGTGCGGAAGACGCAGGACGCGACGCGCGAATTCGGGCCGGCCGCGACCGCGGCTTGGCAGGCTTTTCGCAAGGTGATGCCGTTGCAGGCCGATCCGGCGGCGCCGGCGCCCGGTCCTGGTGCCGTGGGAATCACGACGCTCAACTTCCTGAGAAGCAATCCCGCCTGGAGATTCTTCCCGTTGACCGAGCCGACGGAGCCCGCCGCCGCGAAGCCAATGAAAAAATAGCGGCGGTCGAGAGCCCTCCACTGGAACGTAGTTCGGCGGGGCGCTTGATTCACTGTTCACGGCGGTCGATATCGCGTAGAGCCAACGACGAGCTCCGCCATCAATCGCGGCCCAAGACCTCCTTCAAAGGAGCAAGCCACGGTTCGAAGTTCCGCCATTGATCGATGCCTTCCTTGAAAATCGGCCGACGCACCTGCTCCGAGCTCGCGGTTCTTATGCTTCGCTCGGTCTTGTAGAATTCCACACACTGCGGTTCGAACCCGAGACCGCAGAAATCTAAAACTCTGCGCACATTGGCTTCGAGATTCTCGACCACGTCTTCATGCTCGACGCGCAACACCTTCCCCGGCAGTACCGAGTCCCAGTGCGTCATCAGTTCGACGTAGGTTCGGTAATACCGGCCGATGTCTTCGAGGCTATAGGTGAACTCTTGACCCGCGGCAAACAGCTGCTTGAAGTTGCTGAAACAACAGGCCATGGCATTGCGGCGCGCATCGATGATCTTTGCATTCGGCAAGATCAGGTGGATCAGGCCGAGATGCCGGAAATTGTTCGGCATCTTGTCGATGAAGTAGGGTTTGCCCGTCCGGTAGATGCGCGTGTCGCCGAGGTATTTCCGGCCCAGCGCACGAAAATCCTCAGGCGTAAGCTCCCCGAGCACCCGCGGATAGCGCGGGTTTTCGTTGTCCGGCTCGCGCCCCTGCAGATCCAGCACCATGCGCGGAATATCGGCGAGTTCCATCGTGCCCTCGACCTTCGAATGCGACGCGAGGATCTGCTCCAGCAGCGTGGAACCGGAGCGCGGCAGTCCGACCACGAAAATGGGGACCGCGTCCGGTATCCCGTCGGGCGAGGGTCCGGGAGATCCGACGCCCTCCCGGGCGGCAAAGAATTCTTGGGTGCAAATCGCCTTTTGCAGGCGCGTGTTGCGTTCGACCGGCTCGGGACGGTACCGGCTTTCAGCCTTCTTGAGCGCGTTGCCGCGTTCATAGTAGCGGTACGATTCCGCAAATTCACTGCGGTCCTCGAGCGCCTTGCCGAGCGCGAAGCACAGGTGATAGCGATCAACCAGGGCAGTCGCAGCCTCAGCCTCTTCGGCACGCATGCGCACGATCTCATCGTCTGAGAACCGATATGTTTTAAGGTTGGCGAGACTCCAATAGGCATCGCCATAGTTCGGACGCGCGGCCGCCGCGGCGTGGTAGGCATCGATGGATTCCTGCTGCCGGCCCAGCGCCTTGAGCGAGTGCGCGATGGATAAGTGCAGCTCGCTGGCCGGGAGCGCCTGCTCGGCGTCTGCGACGAGTTCTCGATAGAGCCCCAGTGCTCGTTCATGATCGCCGAGGCCCACCTGTGCGGTCGCGTAGGACGTTCGGTAGATTCGATTGCCCGGATCGAGCTGCAGGAGCTTGTCGAGTTCCGCGACGGCCTGCACATGCTTGTGGCGCCGCAGTAGAGCCATTGCATAGTCGTAGCGGGCGGCACGATAGTCCGGCGCCAGCGTCAGAACGGCCTCGAGCAAGGTTTCCGCATCGTCGAGCACCTCCTGTTGGAGCCCGATCCGAGCCAGCAGCCGCATGGCTTCGACGTGGTCGCCGTGCTTGAGGAGGTATGCCCTGACGATGCCTTCGGCGGGTACCAGTTCGCCGTCGGAGAACATCGCGGTGGCCGTGATGATTTCCGGGGGCAATTGCGCCAGCGTGGCCACATGTCCGGCCGCCATCTCGGCGTTCTCGGTCTGTCCGGTCATCCGATAGAGCGTCTGCAGCGTTCGCCAGCTGGCCGGCAGGGCAGGATTGATGTTGACCGCCCTTATGAACGCGTCGATCGCCCGGGGCGCGTCGCGCAGCGTGACAAAGCAATGCCCGCGCTCCTGGTACAGACGGCTGAACCCGGGATGATGCCTCTCGAGCCGCTCCAGGGTGGCAAGCGCCTCGGGAACTTGCTGCAGATAACGCTGACTGACGGCAACCATGTAGAGGACGTCGCGGTTCTCCGGAACCTTGACTGCCAGGGCCTCGCCTGCGCTCAACGCGGCGCCGAATTGATTGCGCTCGAGGAGTCCTCGAATACGCAGGACTTCCGCTTCGATGGGGGATGTGACTGGTGTTGTCGCGGCTGCTTGCATTGCTTCCAGAAAAAAGGCGGGCCTCGAGCCCGCCTTTGATTCTAGCGCGTCCGGCTCGCCCCGGGAGCCGCGAATCCGTGAGCAGCCGCCCTCAGAACTTATACCCGAGCTTCACGCCAATCACTCGCGGACGAATCACTGTCTCCGCCACCACGAACTGCCCGGTGTTGGTGAACAGACTGGCATTCGAATTGCTCAAGTTCTGGATATACAAATGAGCGTTCCAGGCATCCTTCGCCACCCCCATCGACGCATCGTAGGTCGAATACGCCGGATTCTCGAAGCGCAGAACGGTGGTATTGATGCCCCCCGCCGAGATGGAAGGATTGCTGCCGCCCTGCGTGAACGAGTGGCCCGTATGCGTTGCGGCAAACTGCACGAAGGTATTGTAGCTGTTCATCGTCCACTCGTAGCGCGCGCGCAGGCTGAACTGAATGGGCGGCGAGTTGGCGCTCGGTCCGCCGATCGGGCCGAACAGGTTGTTGAGCGGCGTGCAAACCGCTCCCTTGCACGATTCGGTGATGGCCTTGCCGAAGTTGACGCTGCCCGGGAAGTTGTCAATCAAGGACGGCGAGTTGGTCTGTTCGCTCTGGTTCCATGACGCCGCACCCTGCACGGTCAGCCCTTGCGCGACCAGGGCCACAATCGACGTCTCGACCCCCCGAACCCGGAAGTTCTGTCCGTTGGTGCCGAAAGTCAGATTGCCGGTCTCACCCGGGTCGAAGAAGCCGACCTGCACATTGTCCCAGTTCTCCTGGTACAGCGTTCCATTCCACTGCAAGCGGTGGTTGAACCACTCCGTCTTCCAGCCGAACTCGTAGTTCGTTAGATCGTCGGAGTGATAAGTCTGCGGCAGGCAGAACTGGTTGAGTCCGTCGGGGCCCTTGATGTGGCAGCTGTTCGTGCGGTTGAAACCACCGGGCCGAAACCCTTGGGACCACGTGAGGTAGGCCATGATGTCCGGCGTGACGTGCCAGGTCAGATTGGCGCGGCTCTTGAAGCCCGATTCCTTGGAACTGAGGTTTCTCTTGTCGAGGTTGTTGGAACCCGCAATGCAACCAGTGCTCTGCACGCCCGCTTCGAAGCAGCCGAAACTGCTGGTGACGCTGCCTTTGAAGTACTCGTCGAACTGGTAGTGGCGAGTGCCCGCCGTCACGGTCAGTACTTTCGGAATCAGGTCGAAGTCGACCGACCCGAAGAACGCGGTCTGCTTGACTTGACGCGTAGTATCTTCGAAAAAGGCGACATTGTCGTTCTGGACGCCGGGGTTTTCGACCGTTGTGCCCGGAGCCGTGCCGACGTCCGACATGCAACCCGTATTGCCATTTCCCGGCGTGCCCGGAGTGGCGTTCGAGGTGCAATTCGGGATGGTCTTGTATAACCAGTCGGTCTGGTCGAAAAGCCTGTTCGTTTCGAAGAAAGCGCCGACGATGCCGCGCGCGCGCCAGTCGTCCGGAGTGCTCACGCGGATTTCATTGCTCAGATGCTCGTTGCGCTCGGTCTCGCGCCAGGTGGTGCTCGGCGAGTAACACGTTGAGGTGAGGTTGGGGGTGGGAGTCTTCAAGTAGAATCCCGTTCCCGGGCCGTAGCACTGGTAGTAGTCGGCATACACGCCACGCGCATAGTTCGTATAGTCGCCGACCTGGTTGACATGACGGTCGAGGTAGGCGCCGGTATAAACAGCCTTCAGGGGGCCGAGCTTGCCGTTGAGGGTCCAGGCCGTATTCTCGAACTTGTCCTTGTCATAGGAGTTATTGAACAGCGTGACCTCGAGCGGCTGCAGCGGCACCCCATCGGAGGACTTGGGCATCTGGTAGAACACTCCCTCCGAGTCCATGTTTTGATATGACTGCGAGAGCAGGAAATTCCAGTCATCGTTGATCTGGTACAACGCCTCGACGCGCGTGCCCGTGTAGGTGACGGGATTGATCGCTCTGCCGGCAATGGCGTTATTGTTGATGACCGGGGCATTCGCCGGGACGCCGCCGCCCGGGTTGTTCGCATAGTAAATGCCGAGGTCGGTGCTCTTGCGCGTAAAGGTTCCCGGCACGTTGTCGATGTAACCGCCGCGCCTGTCGTTGTAGATCACGGCGCGCACCGCCAGCGTGTCGGCGATCAGCGGTATATTCAACACCGCCGTCAGATCGGTGTTCGGATCGCCGTGCGCAGTGACGCCATAGCCGGCTTCGAAGTTGGCCTCGGTGGTATTGAGCTTCGGTTTGTTGGTGATGTAGCGGACGACGCCGGCCTGCGCGCCGGCCCCGAACAGCGTGCCCTGCGGACCTTCGAGGATCTCGATGCGCTCCAGGTCGGCGGCGTAGATGTCGAGGTTGCGCGCCGGGAGCTGACCGGACTGATCGTCCAGGTAGATGGCGACGTTCGGGAACCCGCCGATCGAGCCGCTGGACTGGCTGCCCGCGGAGCCGACACTGAGGCCGCGCATGAAAATGTTGCCCTGACCCGGACCGTTGTTCGGCGCTGTGACGTTGGGCAGATACTTGACGTAGTCGTTGAAGGTGGTGACGCTGAGCTGATTCAGCGTCTCAGCCGTCAACGCTTGGATGGTGATGGGCACGTTCTGCACATTTTCCGTGCGGCGCTGAGCCGTCACGGTAATTTCCTGGATCGTATCGGATGCTTCGGTGTTGGTGGCCGTCGCCGCATGCGCGAAACCGGCGGCGGACCCGCTTAGAATTGCGGCAATCGCATAGGACAACTTCTGATTTGAATTCATGCTTCCATCCCTTCCCGTTTATTCTGTGCAAGAACACATCGTGATTTGTATTTGATTTAGAGAATAGCACCGCCCGCGTCGAGCGAAACAGCTATTTTGTTGTGGTCACGCATCGACAGCATGCCGATTTTAGATTCCGCCATGCGGAAATTCGATTTCGCGCGCCGGAAGCGCGGAAGTGCTATGAAATCCCGCGCGCGGCTCGAATCTAGCGTGACTGCCGCCGCGCACTAATTTGTTGCGTTTCGCCAACAAACAGTCACATTGCGGCAACCTGCCGATGCATCCGCGTCGCTAGGCCACCGTCCCTAATGCCGTTCTGAGAGGCTCGAGCCAGGGCTCGAAATTGCGCCACTGATCCAAACCTTCCTTGAATATGGGCCTGCGAACCTGCTCCGAGCTCGCGGTCCGTATGCTGCGTTCGGTCTTATGAAACTCGACGCACGGCGCTTGAAATTCGACACCGCAAAAATCCAGGATGCGACGCACACTGCCTTCGAGGTCCTCGACGACATTCTCGTGCTGAACCCGCAGAATCTTGCCCGGCAGCACCGCATCCCAATGATTCATCAATTCGACATAGCTGCGGTAGTAGCGCGCGATGTCTTCCAAGCCGTAGGTGAATTCTTGCCCGCTCGCGAATAGCTGCTTGAAATTGCTGAAGCAGCAGGCCATGGGCTCGCGCCGCGCATCGATGATTTTGGCGTTCGGCAGGATCAAATGGATCAGGCCGATGTGGCGGAAGTTGTTCGGCATCTTGTCGATGAAGAACGGTCTTCCTCGTCGATACGCCTGCGTGTCTGCGATGTACTTCTCGCCGAAGTGCTTGAACTGGTCTATTCCAAGCTCGGCGAGCACGGCGGGGTACCGTGGCTTCGCGTCGTTCGATTCACGTCCATTCAGATGGTGCACGAGCCGCGGAATGTCCGCCAGCTCCTTCGTTCCCTCGACCATCGAGTGCGAGGCCAGGATTTGTTCCACCAACGTCGACCCGGCGCGCGGCAGTCCTACGATGAAAATGGGCGACCGGTCCGTGGAGCCCGCGCCGCGCCGCGCCGCGAAGAACTCCGGCGTGCAGATCAGCGCTTGGCGCCGCAGGTTGCGCTCGAGCGCATCCGGGTCGTAACGCAGCTCGTCGGCTTTGAGCGCATTGCCCCGCTGGTAATAGCGGAACGATTCGGCAAAGTCTCCGCGGTCTTCGAGCGCCTTGCCGAGCGCGAAACACAGATGATAACGATCGACGATCGGGGTGGCTTGGGCGGACTCCTGCGCACGCATCTGCGCGATTTCCTCATCAGCGAAGCGGTAGGTCTTGAGGTTCGCCATGCTCCAATACGCGTCGCCGAAGTTCGGCCGGACCTCCGCTGCGCGGCGGTAGGATGCGACAGCGTCCTGCTGGCGGCCCACGGTCTTGTGGGCGTGGCCAATCGCAAGATGCAATGTAGGATTCGCGGGCGCCTCGTCTCGAAGTTCGTAAAACAACTCGAGCGCCGCTTCGTGCTCACCGAGACCGACCAAAACATTCCCCTGGAGCGAGCGAAATAACAGATTGCGCGGTTCGATCGCCAGCAGCCGGTGTATCTGCTGGAGCGCCTCCGCATGCTTCTGGCGGTCGGCGAGCACCTGCGCGTAGTCATAGCGCGCGGCGTGATAATCCGGCGCGAATTCCAAGACGCTTTCCAGCAGGAACTCGGCATCGTCCAGAATCTCGAGTTTCATTCCGATTCTGGCGAGCAGACGCATGCCTTCGATGTGAGCGGGGTGCTGCTGCAGGAATTGACGAATCATCTGCTCGGCGGCGTGCGTCTCCCCCTCCGAGAATAGGCTGCTCGCGGTGACGACCGCCGCCGGCAATTGCTCGAGACTCGCAGCCACATTCGCGGCGTTCTCGGCTTCAGCGATTCGGCCCGCCCACCTGCACAGGGCGGAGAGGGCCTTCCAACTCGCCGGCAGCGCCGCGTTGCGGTCCACGGCCTTTTGGTAGGCAGTGATCGCTGCCGGCACGTCGCCGAGGGCGCGGTAACAATGGCCGCGCTCCTGAAAAAGACGGCCATAGTCCGGGTGCAGATTTTCGAATCGCCCGAGCGTCGCCAGCGCGTCGGGAATTCGTCCAAGGTAGCGCTGACTGACGGCGATCAGGTAAAGCACATCGCGGTTCTCGGGGAACTCGGCAATCAGCGCTTCCGCGGTCCCCAGTGCCTGGGAGAACTGACGATTCTGCAACAGCGACCGGGCGCGGCCGATTTCCGCCTCGATACGGGACGGCGAGGAATTGGGTTGGGTAGCGGCCATCAGATGCCCATTCTACCGGACTTAGCAGACGCGGCGCGGCTCGAGGCCGCGCCGACCGGCGACGGATTTTCCTTACTAAGACCGCGCGTGACTTCGCTTGACAAAAGCGGCCATACTAAAACTTGTACCCGATACGCAGCATCACCGTGCGCGGACGGATGATCGTATCCTCTTTGACCCGTTGTGCGTACGTCGAGAAGTCCACGCCTCGAGTGTCGGTGATGTTGGTGCCATAGATCTGGGCGGTCCACGCGTCTTTGGCGATTCCCACCGACGCGTCGTAGGTCGTATATGCCGGCAAGTCGTACGCAATCGACGTGCCGTCGACCTGGGTCTGGAGTTTGTCCGTGGTGGAAATGGAGTGCGCGCGGCGCGCGGCCGCCGCCTGCACGAATGCGTGGTAGTCGCCGACCGGAAACTCATACCGCACGCGAACGTTGCCTTGGAATGCCGGCGACTGCGCGAGCGGGCTGCCCGTGTCGCCGTAGGGGTTGTGCAGACCGATCGCAGCCCAATTGATGGGAACGCCATTCTTGTCCTTCAGGGTCGGCGTGTTGACCAGTTCGGAGTGGTTCCACGACCCCGTGAAGGTGACCGTGAGTCCGGTGAATATTTGACCGATGACCTCGGTCTCGAAGCCCCGGACTCGGTAATCGGGACCGTTGGTCGTGAACGTGAGGTTGCCCAGCACTCCGGGATCGAACAGGCCGATCTGGACGTTCTTCCAGTCTTCGCGGTAGAACGTGCCGTTGAATTGCAGGCGATGGCTGAACCACTGCGTCTTGAACCCGAGCTCGTTGTTGGTCAACACGTCCGGTGCGAAGCCGATGGGCGTCAAGAAGATGCCCTTCAGCGGCGACTGCCCCGCACTCACGAATCCGGATGCCCGGTTGAAGCCGCCCGGACGAAAGCCCTGCGACCAGGTGTAGTAGAGCAGGCCGTCATCCATGAACTTCCAGCTGATGTTTGCGCGGCTCTTGAAGCCCTTGTAGGTCTTCTCCAGGCCGACCGCCTTGTCCGAGTAGGCCCCGTTTCCCGCGGGCACGACCAGCGTATCCAAGTTGAGGCCATTGTTGCAGGCGCCATCGAGATTGTCGCCCGGGTTGAATGGGTACAGTCCGCCGGGACGGCAACCGTAACTGCCGCCTTTGGCGCCCTTCTCGAAGGTGTCCATGTTGTAGTAGCGCGTGCCCGCCGTCACGGTCAAGGTCTTCGGAATGATGTCGAAATCCATGGAGAAGAACGCTGCCTTCTGTTTGTAACCGCGCTGGATGTCATCGTAGAAGCCGATCGAGTCGTCGCGGACGGCGTGGTTATTCGCACTCGACGCCGGTGGGGCGATCAACGGAATGAACCCCGCTCCGGGCGCCCGGTAGTGCCAGTCCGAAATGTCCTGAACCAGGAAATCTTCGTAAAACAGGCCACCGATGGCACGCCAACGCCAGTCGTCCGGCGTGCTCACCCGGAACTCGTGGTTCTGGTGGGTATTGCGTTGCTGGACGCGGAAAGTCGCGACCGGCGAGAGACAGGCGCCGCCGGGTGTGCCGTTGGCAATCGCTTGTTGCGTGCCCGGTATGATGCAGGAGTAGTAATCGCCGTACGCACCGCGGTTGTAGTTCGTGTAATCGGCGACCTGATCCACCTTGCGCACCAGGTAGCCTCCGGTGTACACGGCCTTGAGCGCGCCGATGCGGCCGTTCAAGGTCCATGCGGTATTCTCGAAGCGGTCCTTGTCGTACTGCGGCGTGAAGAGATTGACCGAGAGATCGGGCAGCTTCTGGCCGTCGGTGCCGTACTGCATCTCGGCAAAGATACCGTCCGCTTCCATGTTCTGATAGGACTGCGAGAGCAGGAAGTTCCAATCGTCGTTGATCTGGTACAGACCGGAGAGGCGAAAGCCCTGATAAGTGACCGGATTGATGGCGCGGCCGGTGACCTGCGAGTTCGATCCGACCTCGTTGATCGCCGGCACGACCCCTTTGAAGTAGTACGCGATGCCGAGATCGGTCGGCTTGCGAGTGAAGGTCCCGGGCACGTTGTCGATATAGCCGCCGCGTCTTTCGCTATAGATGACCGCGCGCACCGCGAGAGTATTCTCGATCAAGGGCAGGTTGAGCGTCGCGTCCAAGTTGCTGCTGTTGGCGCCATGCGAGGTGTAGCCGTAGCCGGCATTGACGATCCCCTCGGTCTTGTCGAGCTTCGGCTTGTTGGTGATGTAGCGAATCACACCCGCTTGCGCGCCGGCGCCGAACAGGGTTCCCTGCGGGCCCTCGAGCACTTCGATACGCTCGATATCGGCCGCATAGATGTCGAGGTTGCGGCCGGGCAGCTGAGCGGATTGTTCATCGAGGTAGACCGCGACGTTCGGGAAGCTTCCCGTCGCACCGGAGGACTGCTCGCCGTCCTCAGTGGTCGCCAAGCCGCGCATGTAAATGAGACCTTGTCCTGGACCTTGGTTTGCCACGGTGACGTTGGGCAGAAACTTGACGTAGTCGTTCAATGTCGTGACATTCAACTGCCCGAGCGTCTCGGCGGTCAGCGCCGTAATGGTAATCGGCACGTTCTGCATGTTTTCCGTGCGGCGCTGCGCCGTCACGGTGATCTCTTGGATCCCCTCGGTCGCCTCGGTATCGGTTGCGGACGCAGCGTGGGCGAGACCGGCGCTACCGCCGCTCAGGATCAACGCGATCGCATAGGACAGCTTCGGATTCGAGTTCATTTTTCATCCCTTGACTTGTTTTCTAACTAATCTACTTATTTGCCGGAGCTTAGCCGATCGGTGTTTTGCCGCTATATTGTTTCGCGATGTGCACGTGCCAATTTGCGACTTCTTTGTTCTGCAGCGGTGACGATGCGCCGCGGCAGCGACGTGCGTCGGTAGACGCCGCCCGCGCCTCGCCCGGGCTATTCGGACCCCAGGCGCGCTGGAAACCCAGGAGCCCGCAACGAGGTTCCGACCGAATCCTCGAGCAGCTTGACGATCATCGACGACCAGGCTTCGCCGCCATACTTTGCCCGCCCCTCGATGAAGGTCTGTTCCATCACGGCCGCGAGCCGCAAAGGCACTCCGAAGCGGCGCCCGAACTCGACTGCGAATCCGGCGTCCTTGCACGCCAAATCCATGGTGAAACCAATGTCGTAGCTGCCGTTGAGAATGACCTGGCTCTCGGTCTCGTGGACGAAGCTGTTGCCCGAGCTCGCGGCGATGGCCTCGAAGGCTGCGCGCAGATCGACGCCGGCCTTGGCACAGAGCATGAGCGCCTCCCCGGCCGCGATCAGATGAATGAACGCCAGCATGTTGGTCACCACCTTGGTCACTGCGGCTTGCTCGATACCTCCCAAATGAATGACTCGACCGCCCATGGCCTTCAGAGCCGGCTCGTGCAGGGCAAACACCGGTTGAGCGCCGCCAACCAGTACCGTGATGTCGCCGGTCTCAGCCCTGTGCACCCCTCCGGTAACGGGGCAGGCGAGGGTGGCGATCCCGTGTTCCTGGGCTCGTGCTGCAAGGGCTTCGACCTCGGCGAAGTCATTGGTGCTCATCTCGATCCACGTGGCGCCGCGCTGCAGGGACGGCAATGCCGAATCAAAAACTGCTTCGGTCGCCGCCGGTGAGGGCAGACAGGTGATCAAGGCATCGCAGGACTTGGCGAGCTCCGGTATGGAGTCCGCCCAGCGCGCGCCGGCCGCCAATACCGCATCGGCGGCGCTTCGCTGCAAGTCGTGCACCCCTACGTCGAAGCCGCCGCGGGCTAGATTGGCGGCCAGGTGTTTGCCGAGATTCCCAAGTCCGACGAAGCCGTAACGCAAATTCATTTCCTCATCAGCCCAAGGGGCGGTCGATCATCTCCAAATGCAAGGGGCTGTCCTCGACATAGGCATGGGCCAGGGCCACGGACTCGTTGAGCTCGACCCCGAGGCCTGGCGCCGTGGGTGGAATCACATAACCCTGTTCCCAGCGGATCGGTTTATTCAGGAGCTCCGCGTGAATCCCGCCCCATTGCTGGATGCTTTCGAGAATCAGAAAATTGGGCGAGCAGGCGGCGATCTGAATGTTCGCGGCGCCCACCACCGGACCGCAATAAAGGTGCGGCGCGATCTGCGCGTAGTGCACCTCCGCCAGAGCGGCCACTTTTTTGGCCTCCAGGAGACCGCCGACCCGGCCCAGGTTCAATTGGAGGATATTCGCCGCACCGGCCGCCAATACCCGCGCGAATTCGTACTTGGTGGTCAATCGTTCGCCGGTGGCGATGGGAATGCTGGTGCCGCGGGCCACGATCGCCATCTGCTCCGGCATTTCGGGCGGGACCGGCTCTTCGAACCACAAGGGATCGAAGGGCTCGAGCTGTTTGCCCAGACGAATGGCGCCCGAGGTCGTGAACTGGCCGTGCGTTCCCACGAGCAGGTCCGCGCGCCGCCCCACCGCTTCGCGAACCAGGCGCACCAACCGAATGGTGCGTTCGAGGGCTTCCTGGGTGGGCTGCCGCGGATCGTACGCGGAGAATCCACCGGTGGGATCGAATTTGAGGCCGGTGAAACCTTGGGCGACGTACTCGGCGGCGCGGGCGGCCGATCGATCCGCGTCATGGTAGAACTCGTCGCCTTCGCCGGCGGCGGGATCGGGGTACAGATAGGTATAGCTGCGCAGGCGCTCGTGAACCTTGCCGCCTAGGAGGTTGTAGATCGGCTGCTCGGTGGCCTTTCCGATGATGTCCCAGCACGCCATTTCCAATCCGCTGATGACGCTCATCAGCGATAGATCCGGGCGCAGGGTAAATCCCGAGCCATAGCTTTCGCGCCACAGCGATTCGATCTGGAAAGGACTGCGCCCGACGAAGCGTCGCGCGAACAAGTCCTCGATCATCTTGCCGATGACCTTCGGTCCGAATGTGGCGGCATACACTTCGCCGACGCCCTCGATGCCGCAGGCGGTCCTCAATTTGAGGAACACGAAATAGCGGCCGCCGAAACTCGGCGGTGGATTGCTCACGATGAATACTTTGACACTGTCGAGTTTCATTTCTTCCCTTCCTAGGATTCATCCCTTCAAGATTAGATCGGCGGCCTTTTGCGCCACCATGACGGTCGGCGCATTGGTGTTCGCCGACGTGACGGTCGGAAATACGGACGCGTCGACGACTCGCAAGCCCAGGGTGCCGTGAACCTTCAAATCCGCATCGACAACGGACTCGCCTGCGGATTTGCCCATGCGGCAAGTTCCGACCGGGTGATACACCGTGCTTGCACGCGCGCGAAAATCGGCAACCAGGTCGGCCGGGCCCATCGCATCGAGATCGGGCGCCAGGGGTGCGAGTATCAAGGATTTGATCGCCCGCGTGCGCGCGATCGCCTGCAGCAGGCGTCCACCGTGCACCACGTCGGCGGCGTCCTTCTCCGTGGACAGGTAATTGGGTGCGATGGCGGGGGGACGGCGAAAGTCCGCGCTCGCGATGTCGATGCGGCCGACGCTGGTCGGACGGGTCGGCTGGAAACACAGGTAAAATCCCGGAAACGCGTCCACCTCGATCCGCGTCCGCGCGGCATCGCCCGCACCATAAGTCACCGGGTTGAAGTACAGCTGAACATCGGGACGCGAGCCTTGCGGGTCGGCACGCGCAAATCCGCCGAATTGATTCACGCTCAAGGCGAGGGGGCCGCGCCGCGCGAGGATGTAGCGCAAACCGGCGCGCAATTGCCCCAGCGTCGAGTGCAGTTCATTGTTCAAGGTCGGCTGCGTGGCCTTGAACGAATACACCACGGCGAGGTGATCCTGGAGATTTCCGCCGACGGCGGGGTTGTCGAGCAGCGGCGGAATTCCGGCTTCCCTCAAGATCGATGCCGGTCCAATCCCAGAGAGCTGCAGCAATTGCGGCGAGTTGACCGCCCCTCCGCAGAGAATCACTTCACGATTGGCGGCGGCGAATTGCGGGCTGCCGCCGCGGACATATTCCACTCCCACGGCGCGCCGCTGATCGAAGCGAATCTTGCTCACCCATGCGTCCGTCTCGAGCCGGATGTTGGCGCGGCGCAGCGCGGGGCGCAGGAAGGCGTCGGCGGCGGAGCGGCGCAGGCCGTTGCGAATCGTCACCTGATAGCACCCCAATCCTTCCGGATGCGCCCCGTTGAAATCATCCGTGAGCGGCAAACCCAATTCCGCGGCCGCGTCCAACCAGTTCTGCCGCATCGGATGCAAAAAGGGCGTCACGTCCTTGACGTCCAGGGGCCCGTCGCGGCCGGCATGGCCCGCGGCATCGACGCGGCGCTCCGAGCGTTCGAAGTACGGACGCACGTCGTCCCAGCCCCACCCGACATTGCCCATTTGCCGCCAATCATCGAAGTCCGCGGGCATTCCGCGGCAATAGACCAAGGCGTTGATGGAACTCGATCCGCCGACCACGCGGCCGCGCGGCCAATAGATGCACCGTCCGTTGAGGCCGGGATTCGGGAGGGTCTGGTACTTCCAATTGACCTTAGGATCAGCGAACGTGCGACCGTAGCCGATGGGGGTCCGGATCCAGAATCGCCTATCCGTGCCGCCGGCCTCGAGCACCAGCACCCGGTCACGTCCGCGCGCCGACAAGCGATCCGCAAGGACACAGCCCGCGGTGCCGGCGCCGACGATTATGTAGTCAAAGTTCCCCACCCTTCGGAGCTTAGCCCTTCATGCCGATCGCGCTATGCCATTTCGCGATTCACCCATGTCATTTTTCGAAATCCCAGCCCCGTCGCGTAACGTTGTCGAACCCTGTATGGTAAGGGCCAAGTGGAAGACCAAGGTTGCATAGCTTGAGCACCGCCGCAATTGACCTACCGCAAACCCGGGCGCCGTCCTCGATCGAGCGCTGGTACGTTCTCATCTTGATGTGCTTGATCTATGCCATCAATATCGCAGATCGCTACGTCGTCTCCACCGTGCTCGAGCCGATTCGGCTCGATCTGCACCTGGACGACGACAGCGTGGGAATGCTGACCAGCTGGCCGCTAGCCCTGTTTTATGTGACCTGCGGCATTCCGATCTCATGGTTTGCCGACCGCTCGAATCGACGCAATATTCTCTCGATCTCGTTGATCGTCTGGTCGGGTTTCACGGCGCTTTGCGGTCTTTCGCGCGGATGGGTGCAGTTCGCTCTCGCGCGGATCGGGGCAGGCATCGGCGAAGCGGGCGGCACGCCGCCGTCGACGGCCATAGTCTCCGATTGTTTTCCACCCGACCGGCGGCCGATGGCGATGACGGTGCTCGCGCTGGGTGCACCGATCGGCGCGTGGATCGCACTCGACGTGGCGGGGGAAGTCGCGCGCATATACGACTGGCGGCACGCGTTTCTCGCGCTCGGGGTTCCGGGTTTGGTGGTGGGCCTCATCGTGTATTTGACCATTCGCGAACCGCCCCGAGGGCGCTTGGACGAAATCGTGGATGTGATCAAACCGTCGGTCAAGGAGACGTGGCGGTTCTTTTGGCAGCAGAAGGCAGCGTTCCACGTCGTGATGGGAGGCGGCGTCTGCGCGCTTTGGGGGTGGGGCTTGATGTACTGGACGCCGGCGTTTCTGATGCGCACGTACCAGATAGACGTGGCTCGTGCCAGCGAGGTAACCGGCAATATTCATTTGATCGGCGGCTCCTTGGCCACGGTCGGAACGGCCTGGCTGCTGTCGAGGCCCTTCATGGCGGACCCGCGCCGCGTCGTGTGGCTGCTCGGGGCAGTGGTTGCGCTCACGACGATTCCGTCGATCATCGCGTATTGGACTCACTCGCTCCTCGTCGCAAGAATCATGTTTTGGATTTTTATCCCGGCGATCTACTTCTACATCGGACCTTGTTTCGGGCTGCTCAACAATCTTTCGCCCTGCCACATGCGCTCAATGTTCATTGCCGTATCACTGCTGGTCGCCAATGTGTTCAACCTGATCGTCGCTCCCAAGCTGGTAGGCGCATTGAGCGTCTGGTTTGCGGGCGGACATGGGGTCGACGCCGCCTCTTTGCGGATGGCAATGCTGATCCTGGCCCCCACCGGGTTTTGGGCGGCGTATCATCTGTATCTGGCGTCCAAGACCATCATTGCCGATCAGAAACGCGCCATCAGCTACACGAAGAGCTGGGCTCCTTGAGGCTATGGGCAAAACCACCATCGATCGCCGCTGGCTGCCGCTGAACGCATTACGCGCCTTCGAGGGCGTGGCCAAGCACTCGAGCTTCACCGCCGCGGCCAACGCACTGTTGATTTCACAAAGCGCCTTGTCACGGCATGTGATTGCCCTCGAGAAATTGATCGGCACCCAGCTGTTCGAGCGCAAGCCGCACGCACTCGTGCTCACGAAGGCGGGGCAGCATCTCCTGCCGGCGGTCATGAAATCTTTCGACCGCCTGGAATACGCCCTCGACGACATCCGCAACGACGGGTCGACCACCTTGAGAACCCTTCGTGTGCAGATGCCGCCGAGCTTCGCGGTGCACCTCGCCGTGCCGATATTGCGCGACTTCCGGCGCGCGGCCGCCGAAGTGGAGATCGATCTGGTCAGTCCCTACGGTGTGGGGCCGCCGCCGAGCGATGTCGATGTGGCAGTGGTGTATTCGAAGCCCACCGTGACCGATTTGGTGACCGATCTTCTCTGGCCGGTGCGCTTGAATCTCCTGTGCCATCCGAACATCGCCGCGCGCCACGCGGGCAAGAGTCTCACCGAGTTCATCGAGTCCAACGAACTCGTGCACGTGCGCATTTCGGACCAGCCGCGCCATCATCTTTGGACCCAATTCGTGCGTCAATCGAACTTGAGCTCATTGAACGTCGAGCGCGGACTGGTGTTCGACACCGCCGTTCTCGCCGTGCAATATGCGCTGAGCGGCGAGGGCATCGCGCTGGTCGACAACTATCTCTTCGCCGATTACATTCGGACGGGCCAGCTGGTCAAGCCGTTCGACAACAGCCTCGACGACGGCTACGGCTACTACCTGATTACACACCCGGAAGCCCTGAGCGACACCGCCATCGCGCTGTTCCGGTCCTGGCTGATCGAGCGCTTCGGGACCAGCGGCGGCGCGGCGCAGTCTAATTTGCATTTGGCGGTTTCGAATGAGTAAGCGCGGCGAGCTTGCAGAACATGAGCGGTATCCTTCTCCGCCCTAAAGGGCGAGGTTTGCGGCGCAGCCGATCAACACGATGAAATTGGAGATGCTATGAAGAGCCACGCGAAAGTAGTGGTCGTCGGCGGCGGCGTGGTCGGCGCCAGCGTGCTGTATCACCTGACCAAGGCGGGATGGAAGGACGTATTGCTGATCGAGCGGGCGGAGCTCACGTCGGGTTCCACGTGGCATGCGGCGGGGGGCATGCACACCGTCAACGGCGATCCCAATGTAGCCAAGTTGCAGCAGTACACCATCGAGCTCTACAAGGAGATCGAGCGGATCTCGGGGCAATCCTGCGGTGTCCACATCACCGGCGGCATCATGCTGGCCGGAACCCGCGAGCGGCTCGACTGGCTGAAGATGGCCAAGGCACGCGGCCGATATCTCGGCATGGACCTGGAAATCATTTCCGTCGACGAAGCCGCGAAGCTGTTTCCGCTCATGGACAAGAGCCATTTCACGGGGGCGATGTACGACCCCATCGAGGGACACGTCGATCCATACGGCGTCACCCATGCCTATGCGAAGTCCGCGCAGATCGGCGGCGCCGACATCGTGCGCCAAACCTTGGTAACGGATCTCAAGCCCCGCACCGATGGCTCCTGGGATGTGATCACCGATCACGGCAACGTGCATGCCGAGCATGTGGTGAACGCGGCGGGCCTGTGGGCGCGCGAAGTGGGCCGCATGGTCGGGATCGAGCTGCCCATCCTGGCGATGGAGCATCAATATCTCATCACCGGAGACATGCCGGAGCTGGCAGGCAGGAAGGAGCAGTTGCACGCCATCGATTTCGAAGGCGAAATCTACATCCGACAGGAGCGCGGCGGCATGCTCATGGGCACGTACGAACGCGCCGGAGTCCCGTGGTCCGAAGTGACGACACCGTGGGACTTTGGACAGGACTTGCTGCCGAACGATCTGGAACGCATCGCACCGAGCCTCGAAGTCGGCTTCGCGCATTTCCCGGCGCTGGGCGGTGCCGGCATCAGGAAAGTGGTGAACGGGCCGTTCACGTTTGCACCCGACGGCAATCCTCTGGTGGGGCCGATACGGGGGTTGAAAAACTTCTGGGTGGCCTGCGGCGTGATGGCGGGCTTCAGCCAGGGCGGCGGCGTCGGCCTGGCGCTGTCGCGATGGATGGTCGACGGCGATCCCGGCGCCGACATCTGGGGCATGGACGTGGCGCGCTATGGCGACTGGACCACGATGGCCTACACCAACGCCAAGGTGCGTGAGAACTACTCGCGCCGCTTCAGTATTCGTTTTCCGAACGAAGAACTGCCGGCCGCACGGCCGCTGCGCACCACGCCGATCTACGAAAAGCTGCAGGCTGAACACGCCGTGTTCGGCGACTATTGCGGCCTCGAGCACCCGCTGTGGTTCGCACCGTCCGCGCGCGAAGCCGAAGACTTGATCAGCTTCCGCCGCTCCAATGCCCACCCGCACGTCGCGGCGGAATGCAAGGCCGTGCAGAATTCCGTCGGGCTCCTGGAGATATCGAATTACGGCAAATTCGACATACGCGGGCCCGCCACGGCGGAGTGGCTGTCGCACATGATGGCGAACCGCGTTCCCGCGGTCGGGCGCATTGCCCTTACACCGATGCTGAACGGGCGCGGCAAGCTGATCGGCGACTTCACCATGTGCCGGGTTGCCGCCGATCACGTCTTTCTCGTCGGCACCTATGCCGCCGAGACCTATTACATGCGCTGGTTCGAGCGGCACCTGCCGGCATCGGGCGTCACGGTGCGTCCGTGCGCGATGGAGTACGTCGGACTGTCGGTGGCGGGTCCGCATTCGCGGGCGCTGCTGCAGAGCCTGGTGCGCGACGACTTGTCCACCGCGACCTTTCCCTTCATGTCGTTCAAACGCATGGAAATCGGCATGGTCCCGGGCTATGTCGGGCGGGTGTCCTTCACCGGCGACTTGGGGTTCGAGATCTGGGTGACGACCGACTATCAACGCGCGCTCTACGATCTACTGGTCAAGGCCGGCCGCGATTACGGCCTCAAGCTGTTCGGCGGGCGTGCGCTCAACGCCATGCGTATCGAGAAGAGCTTCGGCAGCTGGGCGCGCGAATACCGTCCCATCTATGGACCCTTCGAAGCCGGTCTCGATCGATTCGTCGACTTCAAGAAGAGCGAGTTCATCGGCCGCTCGGCGGCCGCGGAAGAGAAGGACAGCGGCGGCGCATTGCGCCTGGTGACTTTCAAGGTCGACGCCACCGACGCCGACGCCATCGGCGATGAACCGATCTGGCACGACGGCAAGACCGTGGGCTGGGTCACCTCCGGTGCATTCGGACATCGCGTCAACCACTCGCTGGCGCTGGGCTATGTGCCGGCCGCGCTGGCCCAAGCCGATGCAGGATTCGAAATTGAAATCATCGGCGAGCGCCATAAGGCTCATCGGCTGAAGGGGGCCGCGTTCGATGCGAGCGGCAGGTTGATGCGAACTTGAAAGCCGAGCGCCGAGCGCTCTATGAAACGGAGTAATCGCGGATGACATCGACGACAAAAGCGGGCGCTGCGCGCACCGAGCCCGGTTTGCTGAAGCGGCTGGCCATGGGCCCGGTCATTTGCGCAGAAGGTTATGTCTTCGAATTGGAACGGCGCGGCTACCTGCAGGCGGGCGCTTTCGTTCCGGTCGTGCTCGCCGAGCATCCCGAAGTGGTCGAGGAACTGCATTTGGATTTTGCGCGAGCCGGATCGGACGTCACTCAGGCGCTCACGTACTACGTGCATCGCGAAAAGCTTCGAGTCATCGGTCGAGAAAGGGATCTGATGCCGATGAACCGGACCGCGCTGCGCATCGCCAAGAAAGTTGCGCGCCGCACGGGAACCTTGTTCGCCGGCGATATTTGCAACACCAACATCTACGATCCTGCGGATCCCAAGGCTCTCAAAGAGGTCGAACGGATTTTCGCGGAACAAGTCGGTTGGGCAGCCGATGCCGGCGTGGACTACATCGTTGCGGAGACCTTTTCCTGGGGAGGGGAAGCCTTGATGGCGCTCGAGGCGATCAAGAAGCATTCCAAGGTGCCGGCCGTGGTGACCTTCGCAATCCATCGCGAGGACAAGGTACGCGAAGGCTGGAACGCGGCGCAGACCTGCCAACGGCTGGAAGCGGCGGGCGCCGACGTGGTCGGATTGAATTGTTCTCGCGGCCCGAAAACCATGATGACGCCGCTGAAGCATATCCGTAAAGCCGTGCGATGTACGGTTGCGGCGCTGCCGGTTCCTTATCGGACCACGCGCAAGCAGCCCTCGTTCATGTCGCTCACCGATCCGTGCTGCGGCAATGCGCGCGCCTTTCCCATCGGACTCGATCCGTTCGTATGTACGCGTTCGGAAATCGCCGAATTTGGGCGCGAGGCACATGCGATGGGCATCAACTACCTGGGGGTTTGTTGCGGAGCGGGCCCACACCACATTCGCGCCTTGGCGGAAGCCCTGGGCCGCCATCCTGAATCCGGGAAATACAGCGCCGATATGTCCAAGCACGCATTTTTCGGCACCGACAAGAAAATTCGCAAAATACAAACAGAATATCGCGCCAAGCTCTAGGAGGGTGCCGCACCGCCCGCGACACGAGAATTCGCGCGCAACCGCTGTACTCGAGCGTCGTCGCATCGCCGCCGCAATCGAAGAGGGGCTGCGCTGCGGATCGACCGCCGACTCCGGAGAACGGGACGTCGGTCCTCGAGTCGGCGCATCGCATCATTCGATGCGGCCTGTTGACCCATGGCGTGGTACGTCGCCGCAAGTCCCACCAGGCTTCGGGTGGCCGTTCGCGATCGGCATCCAGCGCACCGTGTCCCCGCAAAGTTAACCAGAACAATCTTTAACCACAGACGATTTCGGAGGAACGAACAGTCATGAGCGGCCCTCTTTCTGAGCAATGATCGGATCGCCTAGCCTCATCTTCGGGGTGAAGGCGTTTCCTAAGATCCGTCTTATCCAGAGCAACGAGAGAGGATTTCGGGCGCGCTTGGGCGCGCCCGTAACTGGCAGGAGAGTCAGACTTCACGGGAGTAAAGCCATGAACCAGCTAATGTCATCAAAGAGGGAGACGAAAAACGCCACGATAACCATGAGAACCAAGGAGGCCGCCTTAGTTGCGACTCTTGGCCTCGCGGTTCTTGCCCCGTACGCTGGCTACGCAGAGCAGCCGCCACCGCCCTGCCACCCGAACCTACACGCCAACGAGGACATGGCCGAAGTTAGGACCCGGGGAGACATCGTTAAACTGCCCGATCCGCTCAAGCAACGACTCGTTCGACTTGCAGACCGGCCGCACAGCCAGCTACCCACACAGGCTTACGCCGAAGCTCATTTCAACACGGCTCCTTTCAAGCCCAAGCCGAGCCAGCTCTTTCAGTATTACCTGCTGGACACAACCGGCTTTGAGCCCAATCCGTTTACGGCTACCTTCCCCGGTGTCAACGACACGGCCATGCTGACCGCTACCGGACCTGATTGTCGCTTGCCCACTATCGGCACTGTGCGGGTCGTTCTGGAGCCCAAGCCCGGTCTGCCTACGGATCCCAATGATGTGGGGGCATTCATCGACATCTTCACCGACATCTCTGGGCTTTTCGTGATCAATAATGAGAGTGGTTGGTACGAGGGGTGGATGATTCACGATCTGAGAGTTGCGCCCGTCGCCGCTCCACTTCCCAGTGGCCGTCCACAATTCGGAACCATCACCGCCGCCGACGCGGCTGCTCTTGCAGCGATGGGGAATCACAACAACGTTACGGGGAATATCTTCACGGTCGACGGCAAGGAGGTGCGCTTCCCGAGCGCCACCGACCATTTTCCGGACCGTCTGAGCAACACCATCCCGATCCAGCTAAGCATGGGCGCCTGGAACACTCTGCAGCAGAGCGACGGCCACGCCTACTGGGAGTTCAACTATACGACCAATTGGATTCACCCTCTGTATGAGCTGCCCTTCACCGGGGGCATTCCCGGCACCTTCGAAGCGGGGTTGGTCGGAGCGCTTTCTTCCGTCGTGCCAGGCGGGGGGCCGTCGGGGGTGACGAACAGCCCGATAACCTACGGCGACAACCCCAATACCGCTGGAGTGGTCCAGGCTTCCGGCCCGCGCGACACGGACAAGTTCGACGCCGAAATCGACTCACAACGGGAGTTCCGCCAGCGCTTCATTCCCAGCGGTCTAGCCAACGAAATCTTTCTGGACGTGTATGAAAGAGTCGCCTCGTTTGAGCCAGGACGACACTTCCCGGAGCGCCTTTACGACGCCTATGCAGCAGAGGTTGCACGAGTGGGCCATAACGGGGTCGTCTCGGCCGCAGAAGGAGACGTGGACACTGCTTCAGATGGGTTCGCGAACAATGAGCGTTTGTTCATTCCGGCCACGAAATTCAATCGCTTCGCAGTAACTCGGGAGATTAACGACGGGCTGCTGGCACCCCGGTTTGCCCCGAGCCAGAGGGCTTGGGTACTGTCGGGGACACTCGTACCCGTAAATCCGTCTGTGCCTGCCTCCGAGGAGGAGGACGGCGACGACCGGTAAAATCAGAAGGATGGGACCTCGTACGCTCGTAACTATCCGCCGCACGCGATCGACGTGCACTGCGGCGGATAGTTACCCTTATTCACGGAATGCTGCTGCGAGGGGCGGCGTCATCGGCGAACGCCACAAGGCCCATCGATTGACGGGCGCCGCGTTCGATACGAGCGGCAAGCGCATGCGCGCTTGAGGTGTGAGCGCTTGGCCGAGTAGCGACATGGAATATACTGCGACGTCGGCTGCATCTATTTGTTGTGCCGCGGAGGGCTTATGGGATCTCCGTCGAAGTCGGCGCGCTTCTGCCGAAATGGCGGCCGTTTGCGGAAAGGCTGGATACGTTCCCGCGGAAACTTCAGGGAATTGAAATAAATTATATAGCATATCCTACTGATAAATAAAGATTTTTTAGTTGTGACGAGAGGAAGCCTATGCTGACTACGACCGCGATCGACCTGGGCTACAACGGTCTTACCGAACATACCGAAGGCCTGGCGGCGGATGCCTACTACGACCCTCGTCAGTACGAAAGGGAACTGCGGCGCATTTGGTACCGCAACTGGGTGTATGCCGGCCGGTCCAGCGACGTGGCGCGGGCGCGCGCGTTCCGTACCTTTGAATTGGGCGACCAGAGGGTGCTCTTGGTGCGCGACGATCAGGGTACCCTGCAGGGGTTTCACAACACCTGTCGGCATCGCGGCGCGGCTCTGTGCCGCGAGTCCGAGGGAGTATTGCGCACCGGCAGCATCATCTGTCCGTACCACGCCTGGACTTACAACCTGCAGGGGGACTTGCTGCGCACGTCTTCCAAGGCTCACGCCAGCGGCTTCGACGTGGCCGATTTTCCCCTCTACAAGATCAGCGTCAGGGAATGGAATGGTTTCATCTTCGTTGCCTTGACCGATAATCCGCCGCCGTTTGAAAAGATATTCGATTTGCCGCTGAACCGGCTCGACTCGTGGCCCCTGGGAGAGCTGGTCGTCGGCCACGTCTTGCTCAAGACCATCGAGAGCAATTGGAAAATATTCTGGGAAAACTACAACGAGTGCCTGCATTGTCCGGGCGTGCATCCGCAATTGTCGCAGCTGGTGCCGATCTATGGCCGGGGGCTGTTGGAGGAGCGCGACGATCCGCAGTGGAGCGCGCATGCGGCCGACACGGACCCGAAGTTCAAGGGTGGATTGCGCGCCGGCGCCGCGAGCTGGTCCTTGGACGGTAAAACGACCGGAATCCCGTTCCCCGGTCTCTCGGACGAGGATCGAAAGGCCGGCCATATCTACATGACTGGTTTGCCCTCGGTATTTTTGGTGGGCCATGTCGACTATGTGCGCGTGGTGCGCCTGCTGCCTCTGGGACCCGAACGAACCGAACTGCGCGTCGAGTACCTGTTTTCGCCGCAGACCCTGGCCGATTCAAACTTCGACATGCGCAACATCGTGGATTTCACGAATCGCGTCATGACCGAAGATGCCCAGGTGTGCGAACTCAACCAATTGGGGCTGCGCGCGGGACCTCATGTACGCGGTGTGGTCATGCCCGAAGAGTATGTCATTCGGCAATTCCACGAATGGGTCCGCGCTGAATTGGCGCGCGTCTAGCTTAGCTGCCGCGGCTGCCGGGCTCGCGCTTTGCGCCGCTGCGTGCGGCGGCCGGCACAGCGCTGCGCCGCCCGGGACCGAAGAGCACGTCCTGAACATCTATAATTGGGCCGACTACGTTGGCTACCACACCATTGCCGAGTTCGAGCGCCGGACCCACATCAAGGTCGTCTACGAGCTCTACGACTCCAATCAAACGCTCGAAGCGAAAATGTTGGCCGGCCGTTCAGGCTACGACATCGTCAGCACCACCACGGCATTTTATGGCCGTCAGATCAAGGCGGGCGCCTACATGCCCCTCGACCGATCGAAGCTGCCCAACTGGAGGAATCTCGATCCCGCCGTCCTTGCCATTCAATCACAGGCAGACCCGGGGAATCGATACGCCGTACCGTATCTGCATGCGATGAACGGCTTCGTATACAACGTGGATCTCGTCAAAGCGCGCATGCCGGACGCGCCCACGGACAGTCTGGCCATGATATTCGACCCCAAGGTGATCGCGCACTTTGCCGACTGCGGGGTCACTTTCTTGGATTCGCCCGAAGACGTGATCCAGCTGGCTCTTGCCTATTTGCATCTGGATCCGAATTCGCCCCGCGTCGAAGACCTGCAGGCGGCCGAGCGCGCCGTGATGGCGGTGCGCCCTTATATTCGTACGTTCGATTCCAATGACTACTGGCATCAATTGGCGTCGAAGGAAATATGTTTGGGTGTAGCTTGGTCGAGCGACTACTCGGTGGCGCAGGCACGCGCGCGTGAAGACGGCACCGGAGCGCACCTCGCGTTCACTCTGCCCAAGGAAGGCTCGAATATCACCTACAACGCGTTTCTGATTCCGGCGTCGGCGCCGCATCCGGACGCGGCGCACAAGTTTCTGAATTTTATTCTAGATCCGCGGGTCATCGCCGAGATCTCCAACGACATCCATTACGGCAACGACAACCTGGCGGCGCGGCCCTTCGTCAAGAGCGAGATACTCGGTGACCCGGCCGTGTATCCGCCGCCCGAGTTGCGCGCCCGGCTGTACTTGCCGGCGGAGCTCGGGCCGGATTACGACCGGCTGCGCACCCGAGTGTGGACGCACATCAAGACCGGGCAATAGTGAAGGCATTCGGCGGCGCTCCGCTACGTGGATGGTGCCGTTCCGCCTGGCTTTGGGAGTTTACCTTGCTGCCACGAGGTCAATTGCCGAGAAAAGTCAAGATCCCGGCATCGGCCCGGCCGGGCCATTTCCGCGCCAAATGGCCGGAAGTTCCCGCTTTTGAGACCTGCAACATGCTTTATTTTGACCTGGAAATGTACAGTTCCGCCCCCATAAAGGACATGGGCCGCCGGGGACGCTCGGCGGTTGACGAGTAGAGTAAATTTAGGAGATTGGAACATGATTGGAATGGTAGCCCGGTGGGGCCATAACACGTTGTTGATCGGCTTGGCGCTGATGACGGGCGTGATTTTTTTCGCGTTGCTCAAATAACGAGAGTACGGGCCATGCGGCGCAGCGCATGCGCCCAGAATCTAAGGTGCAGCGGCGGGGGAGGCTGCCTCGACATCTTCCGCTTTGAGATGTTTGGATTTCCATAGCACAGAGCCGTAGTACCACAGGTAGTAGCCGGCCAGCACAAAAAATATACCGACGGTAAGCGGACTCCTGACCATCGATGCCGGCGCAAACGCGAGCGAAGGATCGGGCGCATCCGTGACATACGCGCCGCCTGCGTCGGCGGCGTGCGGCGCCTGCACGCGCGCGTATACCTGAACGGCGCGGAAGGCCAACCGGCCCACAAACAATAGCGACACGGCGATGCCCGTATAGGTATGCGGCACGTAGTGCAGCCGTCCGCCGAACGTCACGAAACGTGTTCGCTCCGCGCCCCATGAACCTAAGCCCATGCCGAGCGCTGCACCGGCGATCTCCGCCCAGAGATATCGAGCGGAGAGAAAGGCCATGGGCAGCAGTGCGCAGCCGGCCACCGTGATCAAGACGATGCGCAAGATCATTCGGGCCGGCCGCAGCGGCTGCCGTCCGAAGCTGCGCCGAAGCCGCCGGTAGAGGGCGAAGACGATCAGGGCGGCGAACAGGAAGGGGAAGATTTGCGAAAAGTCCGCCGGCATTTCGCTGATACTACTACACCGATAAATCCTTCACGGCACTTGCATAACGGAATCTCAAGACCCATGAATTGGCTGTGGCGAGCGGCAAAGGAGTTGGACGTGAAATCCTCGGAACGTATCGGCATTCTCGGCGGCGTGCGCATCCCTTTCGCCCGTCAAAACACCCAGTATGTCAGCAGCAGCAATCTCGACATGCTGACTGCCGTACTGACGGGGATCGTGCGGCGCTTTGGGTTGCAGGGTGAACGACTCGGTGAAGTCGCGGCCGGCGCCGTGCTCAAACATACGCGGGATTTCAATCTGACTCGAGACGCCGCTCTGTCGAGCGGCCTGGCGCCGCAAACGCCGGCATACGATGTGCAGCAAGCCTGCGCCACCTCGTTGGAGACCGCGATTCTGGTAGGCAACAAGATCGCCATGGGCCAGATCGAGGCCGGCATTGCAGGCGGTGTCGACTCTGCTTCGGACGCTCCCATTGCCATCAGCGAGCGGCTGCGCCGGCTGGTTCTTGGCCTCAACCGTGCCAAGAGCGCGTCCGCGCGCCTGGCTCTCTTGGCGCAGCTGCGGCCGTCGATGTTGCTTCCGTCCGTTCCCAATGTGAACGAGCGGCGCACCGGCCTGTCGATGGGCGAACACTGCGAACAGATGGTGCGGCGTTGGAACATCGGTCGGCAGGCCCAGGACGAATTGGCATTGTCGAGTCACACCAAGGGTGTGGCCGCGTTCGACGGGGGCTTCTACAAGGATTTGGTGATTCCTTTCGCGGGGCTCACACGCGACAACAACCTGCGCGCCGATACCTCGCTCGCAAAGCTCGCGAAGCTGCCGCCGGTGTTCGATCGCAGCTCCGGTCACGGAACCTTGACGGCCGGCAATTCCACGCCGCTGACCGATGGGGCCGCGGCGATCCTGCTGGCATCGGAGAAGTGGGCCGGCGCGCACGGCCAGGCGCCGCAGGCATGGCTGGTCGACGCCGAAACGGCGGCGGTCGATTACTTCGGACCCGATCCCGAAGGTCTGCTCATGGCCCCGGTGTACGCAGTGCCGCGCCTGCTCGATCGGAACGGCCTCACGCTTCAGGATTTCGATTTCTATGAAATCCACGAAGCCTTCAGCGGGCAGGTGCTGTGCACCCTCGCGGCGTGGGAAGACGAAGGCTACTGCCGCGGAGCGCTGGGGCGCTCGGCGGCGCTCGGTGCGATCGATCGATCGCGCCTCAATGTGAACGGCGGTTCGGTTGGCTTGGGACATCCCTTCGCCGCAACCGGCGCACGCATTCTCGGAGGCGCCGCCAAACAGCTGGCGCTGCACCGAAATCAAACCGGCCGCCGTGGACGGACGCTCGTGTCGGTGTGCGCGGCCGGCGGCCTCGGTGCGACGGCGATATTGGAGTCGGCCTAGCGCATCGCATGCAGGTGTGGAGTACCGTCATCAATTGGCAGGCGACGCTGGCACTCCTCATCGCCTGCCATTCGCTGACGCCGATGTCTACCGCGCTTCACCCGGCAGATCGAACACCAGTACTTCGGCGTCTTGGGCCTTGCTCAAGGCGAGCGGCGCACCATCGGTGATCCGCAAGGCGTCGCCGGCCTCGAGTGCCGTGCCGTTGGCCGTGAGCGCACCCCGTGCGACGTGCACGTAAATGCGCCGTCCCGGCGCCACCTTGAGATCCGCTCGCTCATCGCCGGTGAACAGACCCGCATACACCCTCGCGTCCTGATGGATGAGCAAGGACCCGTCCGCGCGATCCGGCGAAACGATGAGCCGCAAGCGTCCACGCTTCTCCACCGGTGCAAAACGCTTCTCCTCGTAGCTCGGTTCGATATTGCGCTTGGCCGGCTGGATCCATATCTGCAGAAAGTGTACGGACTCGCTCGGGCTTGGATTGAATTCGCTATGCCGCACGCCGGTACCGGCGCTCATTCGCTGCACATCGCCGGGTTTGATGGTCGATCCGTTGCCCATCGAATCCTTGTGCGCCAATTCACCGTCCAGCACATAGCTGATGATTTCCATGTCGCGATGACTGTGCGTGCCGAAGCCCGCTCCGGCCTGCACGCGGTCCTCGTTGATCACCCGCAGGGGACCGAATTCCACGTGTTCTGGATCGAAGTAATCGGCAAATGAAAATGTGTGGAAGGACTTGAGCCAACCGTGATCGGCAAATCCTCTCTCACTGCTGCGTCTAATTGCGTTCATTGGAACCTCCTGATCGCAGCATAAGGTCGAATGGACGGATAAAAAAGCACAAATATATGGGGGTATTGATCAAGTAATTCGATATATCCAAGGGCCTCGCGGTAGGACAACCCCTACACGCTGTGCCGTGTCGGCCTGACTGCCCGCCCTCCGGATCGCGGGTAGTGTCAACTCAAGCTCGAGATCAAGGGAGACAATAATGCCATCAGGGTCGCTGACAAGGACAAAGTCGTTGACGCGGCTCCTCGCATTACCCACCGTCATTTTCGCGAGTTGTCTTGCGGCTGCATCAGCCGCTCCCTTGGATGCCCGCGCCTGCTCCAGCGCCGCCAATGGTCCGTCGAACTTCGACTACTTGGTGCTCGCAAGCCTCGCTGACTCGCCGCATTTACTGGCGATGGCCGGATACCATTCTACGGCGGACCAGCGCAGCGGGCCGAGGTTACGTCCCGCCGATTATTTAAATGCGGCTCATCGGCTGAACATGGCCGCGCAGCGGCGCGGCCATGTGATTGCAAGCAATTCCGGCAACTGAATTCAGTGGGGCAGTTGTGCCCCGCTGTTGACTCTACTTCAATACCGCATTCTTGATGTCATCACCGACCTAGTATGGCCCCGGGCCCCCGCCAGTGGTCGCTGCCACGGGACCCAGCTGCATCACTGCATTGTTGTTGTCGTTATTGAAGTAGATGATCTGGTTTCCCGCGGCATCGACCGTGGCCGCGATGCCAAAAATCGCGCCCGGAGTGGTGGTGTCTATCTGCAACGGCTGTCCCACGAAGCCGCCGGGCAGCACCGGTGACACCTCGATCAGCAAGTTCGTCGTCGCGCTCGGCCCAGGCGCGCCGATATCTGCGTTCCCGACTACCAAATCACCGTTCTTCAGCAGGGCGGCACTCAGCGGTGTATTGAGGGGTGAGCCCTGGGCGATGACTCTGGCCGAGGCCATCGAGGGCCCCGAGAAGGTCGGAACGGGCGTCGGGGTGGTCGCGGCGCATTTTCCGTTCACGACCACGCCATCCTTCGGAATGGCCGACACGCCCGCAAGGGCGATCACGCTGGCGGAACTGGTGTCGACCACATAGAGGGTATCGCTCGCCGGGTCATAGGTGAGTCCCGCGGGTCCGAATATGGCTCCCGGTGCGCCGCCGCTGCAAAAGCCGGTGGCGATTTCCGTAAACGATGTCTGCGCGCCGTTTGCATCCAGGCTGATTCGATCGATGGTGCCCCCGACAGCAACGACGCCGTTGTTGTCGGGCGCGTTCGATACATAGAGGGCCGCGGGCTGCGTGGCCGTGGCAGCCACAAACGCCTCTCCCCAAGGGTCATTGAACGTGTCGCTGGCGAAGGGCGTTCCCACGGTGCCGGTTGCACTGACCAGCGGATTCAGATTCGATGCCCACGCGGCCGCCGAGATGCTGTCATCCGGCAGCATCGTGAGTGCATTGCAGCCCAGCAGATCCGGCGATTGCGCGATGTGGTACGGCTTGGATCCGGCGGCGGGATGCAGTCCAATGATGGTCGTTCCGGTACCTTGAACCCCGCCGGGGTTGGCAGTAGTAGGAGCATTATTGAAGTTGCAGACCACGAGATCCCCCTTGGTGATCAGTCCCGCGGTCGCCGGAGCAACCACGAGGCCATAGGGATTCAGGTCGCCGTTGGTCGGATCCACGGTCGAGCCAACGGTCGCGATCGCGGTGCCGGCCGGCGGCGCCAGAGCGTTGAGAAGGTTGGTCGTGACCGTCACGCTCGCGGATGCGGACTTGGTGCCCCCGGTCCCGGTGCAGCTCAGTGTGTAAGTGTAGTTTCCGGCAGCGGTCGGGACGACCGTCATACTACCGCTGGTCATTTGGGTGCCGGTGAATGAACCGCCGGCTGCGCTCGACGTCGTGGCGGTGCACGAAGTGGTGTAGGCCGACGTCCACGTCAGGGTTGTGGCTTGACCAAAATTGATGGTGGCCGCCGCACCCGGCTGCGAGAAGCTCACGGTGGGTGCGGGATTCATTGGAGCACCGCCGTAGCCGCTGCCATGACCTCCGCCGCATCCCGCCAGCACGCACACGACCAATCCGGACGTAACTTTTTCCCAATTTGAAACGCGCATTGTTTTGCACCCCTGTTGTCGGTATCTGATATTGGTGCTGAGTACTTCAGAAATTGTTGTGCGATTCATAGAGAGTGCGTTCCCATTTTGGTGGCTGAAACCTCTGTGCGGACGTCTGACACGAATCGCACGCTGATGATTGGCAGAGGACTTCGGGCGCGCGCGTTTTATTCCGGCATTCCGGATCGCCGCTTCGTGAGAGCTCGTGGGAGGGTGCTGCGCGGGCAGTGCTCGCACCGCAAGATCGAGCGCGCCGCGATCGCCTGACCGCGGCGTTCACTCTATGGATGTCGCAAGCGCCGCGATCGCGGCGCTTCAAAGGGACGGCTACAGGCTAGAAGTATCCATGCAACTCGACGAAGTACAGCCGTCCGTGCTGGGAATTGTCCTGCGGAATTCCATCGTTCCAGCGAAAACCCGTTCGTATCTGCACGAACTGAATCGGCGTGAGCTCATACACCAGGCTCCAGCGCGTTTGCTCGCCATTCGGCACCGCGCGGTTCGGATTCAAAAACTCGTCCGTGATCTTCAAGTTGTTGCCGCGGGCAATGAGCCAGTTGGCCTCGAGCAGGGTGGCGAGCTGCTTGCCCTGCTTGTTGGCGATGCTCTGGTCATCGGTGATCTCCGCCTGCGCCAGCCATGAGATGGGGCCGGTTCTGAGTCCGCCGAAGATCCCATAGGCACTCTTGGCGCCGACGGACTGCGCGTTGTAGTTGGCCGCGACACCCGCCCGCCACACGGATTCCACGTAGCTCAATTGTGCGCTGCTCTGTTTCCCATTGCTGTTGACGGCACCCCCGGCGGTGCCGTTAGTGAGGGCGAACTGAGCGTCCCAGTGCCCGCGCTCCCATCCGAATTCCACCCCCTGATCCGGCGTCGTCATATTGATTCCGGTGGCGGCCAGAATGAAGGCAGTCTGGTCCTGAAGCCGCAGCCCGAAGGGCAGGTACATCTGGCCGGCCTTGAGATACCAGTCGTGGCTGGCAGACCAATACACGAGATACGCTTCCCGGTTGAGAGCGCCTCCGGGGGCCACTTGCTCGTCGACATAAGCGAGCAGCCTATTGGGAATGAGATCCGCTTCCGCATAGAGCCGCGTCTGCTGGAGCGCGAATTGGTCGACGGAGCGGGTGTGCGGCGCCTGCGTCAGCGAGGCATCGAATCGCAAGTCGCCGCCGGCCCGCAGATACTGACCGAGTTGACCCGTCCAGTTGTCGAGCGGGGAATCCAGGTGCTGCGCCGGCAATACGGTCTGCGAAAATATGTCTCCGAACGTCGTTCGTAAACCGCCGCCGGTGGGGTTGACGTGGCATTGCCCGCATTTGAGGCCCAGTTGCACGGCGAGATACGGTTCGGCCCGCGCACCGAATGCGGCGAAGCAGAGCACGACGAACAGACAGCGCGGTACAAATCGAGAGAGTCGGCCAATCATTGAGCGGGCTCCACGGTGAACTCGAATGAGGTATCCGCACCGAGGGTCGCGGCATTCATATTGGCCAGTGCGCCGCCGCCCGTACCGCGCACCGTCACGCGATAAACTCCGGGTTGGAGCTGACTGCTCGGAGTAATCAGCAGGACGGCGGGATTCATCGGAGCGAGTCTTGCGCTGGCCGGCATCGTGTTGGCGCCGCCTGCCGCAGTCGACGCGGAATCGATTCGTTCAAGAGATACCGTCGTGTTGTTGACGAGCGATGCATCGACCTCTTGTGTGAAGGTGACGAGGATTTGCGCCGGCGGAGCTTTCACGGTGGCCTTGTCGAGAGGCGCCGTGGTTTGCACGGCAAACACCTGGGCCCCGGTCGCGGCGGCCGCGGGTGCGTTCGGCGCCCCGTTAGTGATCCACTGACGGATGGCGTCGATGGTCGCTTGCGGAAGAGGCGTTTCGCCCAGCGGCATTTGGCCGCCGGTTATGCCGGGCAGGCCTTCGATCTTATGCACGATGTAGCTCGAGTCCGGGTCGCTGGGTTTCACCCGCAGCAGACTGGGCTGCTCGGCGCTCGGCACGCCGACCAGGAGGTTGTAGCTGTGAGCGGCGTCGAGCTGCAGGCCTTCCGGCGCGCCCCCGCCAATGTGGCATTTCGAACAGATCGGCGTGAACACGTTGTTCTGAATCGACTGGAAATCCGCGGTGACGGGCCCGCCGGTGCTGCCGCCTGCCGAGATGGGCTGCCCGTTCTGATCCAGTCCTTGTCCATTGCCGGCGCAACCCGCCGCGCCGGCGAGCAGCATCAGCGCCGCCCAAGACCCATATCGGTCGATCTGCATGCTTGAACTCACAGTGATGTATCCCGGAACGGTGATTGTATCCGGGAGTATGTACCCGGTACTCGGTCCTTGGTTTAGATATGCGGCTGAAAGGTTTAATCTGTGCGGCTGGCGATCAGACAAGGTTTTCAATGCAGCGCTCCTCAGAAGTCCGGCGGTTGTGACCTAGTGCGTCTACTTGCGGGTGTCGCCCTATTGCCGCTGGGTCTCCTGATTGGGTCACCGCACTGTGTGGGCGCCGATGTTTGGGGCGGTTCTGCCGCCGTCACGAGCGACTATATCGTGCGCGGCATATCGCGCAGCAACGCACAAGCCGCATTGCAGCTCGACCTGCATTATCTGAACAGCACGGGTTTCGTCGCCGGGGTGTTTGCCTCCAAGTCGCGCATCGATCCCGACCAATCGAGCGATGCGGAGCTCAACGCCTATGTGGGTCTCGCTTGGGCCGCGGGCGGCGACTGGCACGGTAAAGTTCTGGCCAGCCACTATGCCTATCCGTGGAACCGGGCCGGTTCCGGATATGATTATGACGAATTGGACGTCGATTTGACTTACCAGGAATGGCTGGGTGTCGACCTGGTTTATTCGCCGAACGCGCCGCGCTTTGTACGATCGCGAGGTCTTCTTGGCGTGTCGTCCGAATCGGCGGAGGTCAACCTGCAGCGGCCCGTGCTCGGTCGATTGTCCGCCACGGCGGGAATCGGCTATTCGCACTTCGATGGTCCTTATGCGGGGGGATTCGCCTATTGGAGCGTCGGCGCCGCCTACACCATCGCAGCGGTCTCCCTGGTGGTGTCCTATGTCGACACCACAGCGGGCGCCAAGGTGTTGTTTTATGATAGCGCGGCAGCCGGCCGGTGGGCCGGCACGGTGATTTGGCGCTTCTAGTTTTCGTCCCCTTCGGATCGCAACTATTCGCGCCGATCCCGGTACTTACGGGAAATGAGTCGACATAGACGAGGAGCGCCTGCCCGACGATGACCGTAACGGCTAAAATATCGACTAGAGAGCACGATAACGATCTCCTCGTCGCCGTCGCCGCAGGAAACCGCCAGGCACTGGAAGAGCTCTACTTGAGCTATCACCGGCGTCTCGCGCGATTCTTGTCGCGATTCACGCAGCGGTATGAAAATGTCGAAGAGATCATCAACGATACGTTCATGGTCGTCTGGCAAAGCGCCAAGGATTTTCGCTACGCCTCTCAAGTCTCCACTTGGATCATCGGCATCGCCTACCGCACGGCGCTGAAGTCCCTGCGGCGGCAGAAGAACCACGCTGCCGCGCGAAGCTTGGACGAATATCCGGAACAGACCATCGATCCCACGTTCGAGACGGAGGTTCAGGATTGGCTGATGCACGGTCTGAATCGGCTGCCCGTCGAACAGCGGCTGACTCTCGAACTTGCCTATCACATGGGGCATTCGTTGGAGGAAATCGCCGCGATCACCGAGTGCCCGGTCGGCACGGTCAAGGCGCGCATGTTTCACGCGCGTGAGAAATTGCGCCAGTACCTTCCGACATTGAGCGGCGGGACGTCAGAATTATCAGCGAGAAGCGAATGACTCACGGCCATCGAACGCCCGCCGCGCGGGAACACCAGGACATTTCGGCGCTCCTGCCTTGGTACGTCAACGGCAGTATCGACGAGCGTGATCGGCAGCGCCTGGACGCGCACCTCGCCCTGTGCGCCGGCTGCCGCGACGAGCTGGCTCGAGAGCAATGGATTTACGAAGGCATGACTGCCGAAACGGCGGTTGAATACATGCCCGCAGCGTCGCTGAAGCGCCTGCAGGCGCGGCTGGACGGCGTCGCCGCGGCATCCCCCGACCCGCGGGCGGATGTGAGGACGCACGAGCTTGCAGCCGGGCAGAAGCCGGGCGGCGGACCCCTGGCCTGGCCCGGATTGATGGCGGCGTCGGTTGCCGTGATGGCGGTCGCGCTCAGCCTGTTGGCGGCCGATCGATGGATGCAGTTCCGTGCGCACGCGGCGGTGCCCGATTATCATACGGTCACGACGTCCACCCCGCGCCCACAGGGCGAGGTGATTCGCGCCGTGTTTTCGCCGACCATCACCTTGGTGGAATTGCAGGCCGTGCTCGATGAGGCGCAGCTACGGATTGTTTCCGGGCCGACCGAGGCAGGAGTGTATTCATTGGCGGCGAATTCCGGGCGGCCGGTGAGTGCCTCATTGGCGTCGCTGCGCCGGGATGAGAAGGTTCGTTTCGCCGAAATCACGTCGTCGAGTTCAGGGCCAGGCGATATTCAATGAGACTGTGGGCGCCTGTGTTTCTCGCTCTCGTGGCGTCCGCATGCAGTAACGCGCCCGTTCGGATCGAGTCGCGTGCGCTGGCCGATCAGATCTCCCGGTCACCCGAACACTTCATCATAGCGGCGGTCGACAACGACCCTAGTGTCTTCGTGTCTCGCGCCGGCAGCACGCCGCGCGGCTACGACGCCGTCGCGGCCTACGGGCCGAGCCCGGCAGCACGCCAGGCGATGCGCGCACTGGAGAACGATTACGGGCTGCGCGAAGTGAGCGCGTGGCCCATCGATCCCTTGCACATGCATTGTGCCGTGCTCGAGGTTCCCGAGGGCACGGATCGCAGCACCGTGCTGGCGGCGATGCTGCACGACCGGCGCATCAGGCTGGCGGAGCCGCTGCAGAGCTTCGCGACGCGCACCGAACCCTACAATGACCCCTATGTGGGGTTGCAGCGTGGCTTTCAGCAAATGGATGTCGCGGATGCTCATCCGTGGTCGCGAGGCGAAGGCATCAAAGTGGCGATCATCGACACGGGTGCGGATACAGAGCACCCGGACCTGCGCGGCAACATCGCGGCCGCGGCCAATTTCGTCGATTCCGACGATCGGCAATTTCGCCTGGATCGTCACGGCACCGAGATAGCCGGGGTCATCGGGGCGGTTGCCAACAACGGCGAAGGCATCGTGGGGATCGCGCCCGGCGCGCGCCTCCTGCTGTTCAAGGCATGTTGGCAGGCGCGGTCGGACGCCGACGCCGCCCGGTGCAATTCCTTTACGCTCGCCCGGGCAATCGTTGCGGCATTCGATGCTCACGCGCAGATCATCAATTTGAGTCTCGCGGGTCCCGCGGATCCCTTGCTGACCGATCTCATTCGCGAAGGGGTGCGTCGCGGTGTGTTGTTCATCGGCGCCGCAGCCGATGGGTCGGAGGGCAATGAGGGACTCCTGCATCAACCCGGCGTCGTTGAAGTCGCCAGTGCCGGGAAGCAGTCGGCGGTCGGCTCTGCGGTGTATGCACCGGGCCGGGAGATTCTGACTCTGCTGCCCGGCGGCCATTACGACTTCGCCTCCGGAGACTCCATGGCGACCGCAGAGATCAGCGGAGTCGTGGCCTTGCTGCTCGTCAAGAAGGCCGGCCTTTCGGCCGAGGATGCCTACCGGCTGTTGCGGGACACCAGCGCGCATCCCGGCGGCGCGGTACTCGTCGACGCCTGTGCTGCGATGGTATCGCTGATGGGACATGGATACTGCAATCCAACGACCGACAACGGGCCTAGGATGGCCGACGAACTCGAGCAGCGCGTCGCCCGGCATTGACGCTCCTCAAGGCGGAGGACTGGCGGGGCTCAAGGCGAGCTGTCCCAGACGGTGCTCATCGACGATGACGACTATACCGCTCGCGACCACGATGCCGGCGCCGATCAGAAGGCTCGCCGTCGGCGAGGCCGACCAGAAAATCCAGTCGATGGCAAAGGCCCACAGGATGGCCGTGTACTCGAACGGTCCGACCACGGAGGGCGGGGCCCGCCTAAATGCATCGGTCAGCCACATTTGCCCCAGTGCCCCGGTGACGCCGATTCCGATGAGCCAACCCCAATCCGAGACAGGGACGGGGCGCCAGTCGCCGATGGCCAGCACACCGGAGCCGATGCTGACCAGCAGCAGATACCAGAACACCATGGACATGCTCGAATTGCCGCGACCCAGAGTTCGGACCGTCAACGCGCTCAGTGAATAGCAAATCGTCGCGATGGCGGCTGCGGATGCGGCGATCATCGAGAAGCCGCGGTTTTCCCAGGGATGCAGAATGATCAACACGCCGCCCAAGCCGACGATGACCGCCGCCCAGCGCTTGCCGGTCACCTTCTCGCCGTGAATGGGGACCGACAGAGCGGTCATCAACAGCGGCGCCGCCAAAAACAGCGAGTAGGTCTGCGCCAGGCTCAGGCGATGAACGGCGAATACGAAGCTGCTCAGCATGCCGATGCCGAGCACGGCCCGAAATAGATGCAGCCGCGGATTGCTCGGCCGCAAAGTCGCCCAGGTTCGCTGCCAGGCGATCGGCGGCAATAGAAACAGCCAGGAAGAGATGCAGCGCAGGCAGGAGATTTGCAGGGGCCCGTAGTGCGAGGACAAACGCTTCATCAGCGAGTCCATGATGGAAAAGACGAACACCGCCGCCACCATGCAGGCAATGCCGCGCAGGCGCTCCTGCGACCGTTCACGAACGGACAGATTTCCGATGGGGAGTGGTAGTCGACTCATGGCGCTCAGGGAGCCATTGTAGTCGAGACTGAGCCCCACGGTGCCCGGCAACTGCGCGCATGCCTGGCCGGGGATGCCTACGCGGCGCGCCGTTTGAGGTCCATCAATCGAAGGATCATCGGCGTAAAGATGAATTGCATCGCCAAACCCATCTGTCCGCCGGGCACCACGATATTGTTGGGTCGGCTCATCCACGAGTTGTGCAGCACGGAGATGAGATACGCGAAATCGATGCCCTTGGGGTTCGCAAATCGGATCACGACCATGGACTCGTCGGCGGTCGGGACCTCCATGGCGACGAAGGGGTTGCTGGTATCCACCGTCGGCACCCGCTGGAAATTGACGTGCGTGCGGCTGAACTGCGGGCAGATGTGGTTCACGTAGTCGGGCATGCGCCGCAGTATGGTGTCGACCACCGCATCCTGACTGTAACCGCGTATATGTTGGTCGCGGTGCAGCTTTTGGATCCACTCCAGATTGATGATGGGAACAACGCCGACGAGCAGATCGACATGCCCGGCGACGTCCGTATCGCCGTCTTTGTATCCTCCGTGCAGGCCTTCGTAAAAAAGCAAATCGCTGCCGGCGGCGATCGGACGCCAGTCGGTGAACGTGCCCGCTTCGCCGCCGAGCTCCTTGGCTTCGCCGGCGTCGTGAATGTAGCGGCGCACCCTGCCGCCGCCGGTCGCGCCGTATTCGGCCAGGGTGGCGGCAAGCTCATCCAGCAGATTGGCCTCGGGCCCGAAGTGACTGATCGGCGCGCTCGCGCCGCTGTCGGCGATGCGCACGCGCTCGCGCATGTCGACCCGGTCGTAGCGATGGAAGGAGTCTCCCTCGATGATCTGCGCTTTGATCCCTTCGCGCCGGAAAATGTACGCGAAGCTCTTCATGACGGTCGTGGTCCCCGCGCCGGACGATCCGGTCACGGCGATGATGGGATGCTTGGCGGACATCAGAGCCGCGCCTCGGGCCGGAACATCGAGCGCTCGCTGAAGAGCGGCGATGTGTACGGACGGTCCGTGCCGCTGGCGTGCTCGGCGTGGTAGCGCTCGATGCGTTCGACTTCGTTGCGGGATCCTAGAATCAGCGGAACGCGCTGATGGAGCGATTCGGGCATGACGTCGAGCAGGCGTTCTTGGCCCGTCGTCGCGCGGCCGCCGGCCTGCTCGACGAGCAGGGCGATGGGGTTGGCCTCGTACAACAAGCGCAGCCGTCCTGGTTTGCCCGGAGTCTTGGTGTCCTTGGGGTACATGAACACTCCGCCTCGCATCAGAATGCGGTGCACCTCAGCGACCATGGAGGCGATCCAGCGCATGTTGAAATCCCGCGCTCGATCGCCGGTCTTGCCGGCCTGGCATTCGGTCACATAGCGGTGCACCGGCGGCTCCCAAAATCGAGTGTTGCTGGTGTTGATTGCAAACTCGCTGGTGTCGGCGGGTATCTCGAGATTCGGATGCGTCAGGATGAAGTTCCCGATCTCCCGATCCAGCGTGAAGCCATGCGTGCCCTTGCCCACGCTGACCACCATCATGGTGGCGGGACCGTAGATGGCGTAGCCTGCGGCCACTTGCTGCCGTCCGGGCTGCAGATAGTTGGCCACGGTCGGCGGCTCCGGCCGGCTATTGTGGCGCAGTACGGAAAATATGGTTCCCACGGAGACATTCACGTCGGCGTTCGACGAACCATCGAGCGGATCGAACACGAGCAAGTAGCGTCCACGGGTGTATTCGCCCGGCACCGGATACGGATCATCGAGCTCCTCGGAGGCCATGCCGGCGACCAGTCCGCCCCATTCGCAACTGCGCAGCATCACGTCGTTCGCGAGCACATCCAGCTTCTGCTGCGTTTCGCCCTGCACGTTCTTGCTGTCGAGCGCACCGAGGTAGCCGCCGAGCGCTCCCTTCGCGGTCATCGCCGAGATTGCCTTGACGGCGGCCGCCACATCGACCAGCAGGGCGCCCAGGTCATTGGCGCCGTCGATGCCGTTGAGCTGCTGGATCAGAAATTTCGAGAGCGTCGTGCGTCCAAGAAGCATGGGTGAGACTCCTTCGGTCCTCAAGGTGCTGCGGCGATTTCAAAAACGCGGCTGGCGCGGATGTCGGATTCGGCGATCGTCGACAAATCATCGGCCGTGAATACTCGATCTTGGTCGGCATAGAGCCGGCTTGCCTGCCGCAGCCGCGCGCGGTCCAATGCGTTGCGCACGCTGCGCGCATTCGCAAAATGCGGCTGCGGAACACGGCGCACCAAGTACTCCTCGAACGCCGTGCGCGCGCCGGGGCCGAAACGATAGCTCTGCCGCTCGAGCATCTTGTCCGCGATTCGGAGCAAATCGCCGGCCGGGTAGTCGGGAAAGTCCAGGTGATGCGCAATGCGCGAGCTCAGGCCGGGGTTGGAGCGGAAGAAGGCGGCCATTCGATCCTTGTATCCCGCCAGAATGACGACGAGATCATCGCGCTGGTTCTCCATCACCTGCAGCAGGACCTCGATCGCTTCCTGTCCGTAGTCGCGCTCGTTCTCGGGGCGATACAGGTAGTACGCTTCGTCGATGAACAGCACGCCGCCCATCGCCTTCTTGAGGACTTCTTTGGTTTTCGGCGCGGTGTGGCCGATGTACTGGCCGACGAGGTCGTCGCGGGTCACGGCGACGAGATGACCTTTGCGCACGAGCCCCAGCCCGTGCAGAATTTCCGCCATGCGCAAGGCCACCGTGGTCTTGCCGGTTCCCGGGTTGCCGGTGAAAGACATGTGCAGGCTCGGCGCGTGCGCCAAAAGTCCCAGGTTCATGCGCAGCTTGTCGATCACCAGCAGGGCCGCGATGTCGCGGATGCGGCTCTTGACCGGCGCCAGTCCGACCAGATCGCGCTCGAGATCGTCGATGACCGCCCCGGCCCGACTCTTGGCGAGAACTTCCGCGACCGTGCGCTCACCCGTGCCGTCCGCGGCGGCCGCGTGGGCTTCGGCCGGAGCGCCGGGCGAGGGCGCCTGTTGACCTGGGATCTGATAGAGCGGTGCCGCCATGGATGTCTCGATGCGGGAAAATGAACCTATGGATTGCGTTCGGTTTCGGGGCGGTCCGTTGCGTAGCTATGCACGGTGTAGCGAATGGTGCGGCCGGGCGCTTCCTGCCGTCTCAATCCGAAGCCGGGCTCGCCGCTCGGCCGGTTGACGATGAAGCTCATCACCGTCGATTCCACCCCCCGCGTGGAGTCGAATGCCATGAGCCGGATGTAGTGCCGGGGAAAGGCTTTGCGGCAGTTCTGCAATTCCATCATGACGCCGGCGGCATCCTTCAGATCGAACATCGGCAAGCCGAACATCTCCCAGTAGGTGTTTCGGGGGTGAGGGTCATCGGTGTACTCGACGCTCCATGCATAACCCTTGCCGAGTCCGTACTCGATCTGCAGCGTTATTTCCGCATCCGAGAGAGCGGGCAGGTAGCTGAACTGTCCTTGCGTGATGCGGCCCACGGGGTTGGTCATCATGCCGGCGTGCTCCTTTGGCGTTAATTCGAGGCGGCGGCGGCAACCGCGTAATCCGAGGTGTCGGTGGAGGCGTAGTTGAAACTGATCTCGCCCCAGGTATCGAGCGCTTGCTGCAGCGGACTGCAGGTCTTGGCCGCTCGGCGCAGAATCTCGGGACCTTCGTTGCGGATGTCCCGCCCTTCGTTGCGCGCCTTGACCATGATTTCGAGCGCCACGCGGTTGGCCACGGCTCCGGCCTGAATGCCCGCCGGATGGCCGATCGTGCCCCCGCCGAATTGCAGCACCACGTCATCGCCGAACAGATCGAGCAGGAGATGCATCTGGCCGGCGTGAATTCCGCCCGAGGCAACCGGCATCACCTTGCGGAGATCCGCCCAGTCTTGATCGAAAAATAGGCCGCGCGGCAGATCCTGCCGGGTGTAACTGTCGCGGCACACGTTGTAGTAGCCCTGAACGGTCATGGGGTCACCCTCGAGCTTGCCCACCGCAGTGCCGGTATGCAGATGATCGACGCCCGCGAGGCGCAGCCACTTGGCGATGACGCGGAAGCTGATGCCGTGGTTCTTCTGGCGCGTGTAAGTGCCATGTCCTGCACGGTGCATGTGCAGGATCATGTCGTTCTTGCGGCACCAGTTGGACATGCTCTGGATCGTCGACCAGCCGACCACCAGGTCGACCATGATCACGACCGAGCCTAGTTCGCGCGCGAATTCGGCGCGCTCGTACATGTCCTCCACGGTTCCGGCGGTGACGTTGAGGTACGAACCCTTGACCTCTCCGGTGGCCGCGCTCGCCTTGTTGACGGCATCCATCACGTTGAGATAGCGGTCGCGCCAGTGCATGAAGGGCTGCGAGTTGATGTTCTCGTCGTCCTTCATGAAATCGAGACCGCCCTTGAGCCCCTCGTAGACCACCCGGCCATAGTTGCGGCCGGACAATCCGAGCTTCGGCTTGGTGGTGGCACCCAGAAGCGGGCGGCCAAATTTATCCAGACGCTCGCGTTCGACGATGAGTCCGGTCGGCGGACCTTTGAACGTCTTGACGTAGGCCACGGGAATTCGAATGTCCTCGAGGCGCGCCGCCTTGAGCGGCTTGAAACTGAATACGTTCCCAATCAGGCTCGCCGTCATGTTGGCAATCGAGCCCTCTTCGAACAGGATGATGTCGTACGCCACCCAGGCAAAGTACTGGCCTGGGTTGTTCGGCACGGGCTCGACTTTGTAAGCCTTGGCCCGGTAGCTGTCGCAGGCGGTCAGCCGATCGGTCCACACGACGGTCCAAGTGGCGGTGCTCGACTCGCCGGCCACGGCCGCCGCCGCCTCGATGGGATCGACCCCGTCCTGCGGAGTGATCCGGAACAGGCATAGCGTATCCGTGTCCTTGGGGGCGTAGTTGGCGTCCCAGTACCCCATCTGACGGTACTCGAGGACCCCGGCGCTGTAGCGCTTCTTGATGTCCGTCATGACGCTGTCCGCTGATTTTTCGATCGTTTTCGCCGCCATCGCGTTCGCCATGCCGCTCAACCCCTAGAAATTCGATGCGGGGGACTGTACTGGCCGTTGATCGTTTGCGTACAGTCAGTTATTGTTATCTCAACGTTAAGCATTCCTTAATGAAGAACGCTACTCTCCGCCAGCTACGCGTCTTTGCCTCCGTTGCCAGGCACTTGAGCTTCATTCGCGCGGCTGAAGAGCTGAAGCTCACCGCGCCTGCCGTATCGATGCAGATCAAAGACCTCGAGATCGAAGTGGGATTGCCGCTGTTCGACCGGACCAGCCGGCAAGTCTCGCTGACCATGGTCGGCGAATACGTGCTGGCGCATACCCGGCGTGTGCTGTCGGCCATGCGCGACGCGGAGGACTTGGTGGCGCGTTTTCGCGGCCTTCAGACCGGACCACTGGATGTAGGAATGGTCAGTACCGCCAAGTATTTCCTGCCGCGGCTGCTCGCTCAGTTTCGCGAAGAGCACCCGGGCATCGAGATCCGGTTACAGGTCGCCAATAACCGCGAACAGATCGTCGTGCTCATGCAGGAAGGTGATATTGAGCTGGCCATCATGGGCAGACCGCCCGAGGGGTGGGCAACCCGCGCGGAGCCCTTCGCCATGCATCCGCATGTGCTGGTGACCTCGATCGATCATCGCTTCACGCGCATGGAAGTCGTGCCGGCGAGCGCGCTGGCGGGGGAAGGGTTCATCGTGCGCGAGCCGAGGTCAGGCACTCGCGCGGCCTTCGATGAGTACATGCGCACGCATCAGGTGGCACCCCGGGTGGTGATGCAAATGTCCAGCAATGAAGCGATCAAGCAAGCGGTCATGGCCGGCATGGGCATATCCCTGCTGTCGCTGCACACGCTGGGACTGGAACTCGATCACCATTTGATCGCGTCCCCGGAGACCGAGGGTCTGCCCATCATGCGCCGCTGGCACGTGGTCAACAATCAAGCCAAAACGCTATCGCCGGCCGCGGAGGCGTTCCGCTACTTCATTCTCGAACGCGGGGAAGCCTTCCTCGCGAATCAGTTCCCGGCCGCTTAGGAGCCTCGAGGGCTCCTAGTGCGCTTGGGGCCGCTTGAGCAGATCCACCCGGTCGACCGAGCGCACCACCAAGTGCAGGCGCGTGCCGCCGCGAATCGCCGTCAACGGAACCCCCGTGCCCGCCGGTCCAACGGCCCACAGGCGCCGATAGAAGTCGGGCAGGGTAGCGACGTCGTGTTCCGCCACGCGCAAGATCAGATCGCCCTCCCGAATGTCGGCCGATTGTGCCGGCCCGCCCTCGGCGACGCCGGTCACATACACCTTGCCCGTCATTTCCGCCGCGTACACGCCCAGCCAAGGGCGCGCCTGGCGCGAGGCACGGCCGCGGGTGGTCAATTCCTCGAGAATGGGTTTGAGCAAGTCGATGGGCACGAACATATTGGCGTTGATTTCTTCGCCGTCGGTGAGCTCGCGCACGAGCAGGGATCCCAAGCCAACCAAACTGCCGCGGCCATCGATCAATGCGGAGCCGGACCAGTGAGGGTGCGCAGGGGTCGCGAATATTGCGTCCTCCAGGAGATATTCCCATGCGCCCGCAAACTCGCGGCGCGCGAATACTTGCACGGTCTGCGGCTCGGCGAACTCCGGAGAGCTCACCACGTAGGCTTCATCGCCCGGCTTGAGTTCCGCCGACGACCCCAGGGGAATCGGTGCGATGTCCGCCTTTTGCAGCGGCAGCACCAATCCAAATCCGGTGACCTGATCGTACGCCAGGGGATGGCCGGCCAGTTCGCGCCCGTCCGGTGTGGTCAGCCACACGTCGGTGGCCTCGGTCACCAAGTAGCCGATGGTCAGGATCAACCCGTTCGAATCGATGACGACGCCGTTGCCGGTGCGCTGCGATCCCAAGATACCGGCCGTAAACGCATCTTCGGGCACGTCAGCGCGCAGCTTGACGACCGATCTACCGATACTTTCCAGATCGAGCCCCGACATGACACTTACGGTAGCGTGAACGGGCTTCGGTGTCACGCCCCGGAGTTGGTGCACGCCAGCGTGTGACCGAATTGTGCCAAGTACCACTGCTGAAACGTCACCACGCGGCGCTCGTGCTCCGAATAGCGGCCGGGCTGATAATGCCTCGATAAGATGCCGGCCTGATTGTTCTCGGTGATATCCTTGTCCTGTTTGGTCGTCTCATCCCAACCCCAGATCATTCTCTTCACGTCAACTTCGGTCGCATGGCGGTCGACCAGCCAGTAGAGGTCCACATCCGTGTGCAGAGTGCTGCGCGGCGTGAACAGAAACAGGACGGCGAAGTCGTTGGTGGCGACGAGCTGCGTGAAGGGGCTGAAAGACAAGTACATCCGCCCTTGGTCGAACCCCAGGCGCTTGCCCATCAATGACGAGGCCGGTCTGCCGTCTTGCGTCTCGCTGTCGTAGCCTTCTCGAATCGTCCGCTGCAGCAGCAGCCGGAGGTGCGACGATTCGGGCCCATCGTCGACGGTGCCGAGCGGTCGCCCGAGGCTCGCTGCCCGGGTTTCCCACGCCCTGAGCGCCGGCAGATATTTCTCGACCGCATCGGCCGGACCGGAGCTCGGTCCCGCGCCGAAGGCGATCAGCGCCTCCGGCGGATGCATCGAACAAAACTCCGGATGCGCCGGGGCGCAGTGATAGCACTCGACGAAATTCTCGACGATCAGCTTCCAATTGGCCGTGGTGGGATAGGACTGCGCATACGCGATTTTCGCGTCGGCGAAACCGTGGAAATCGAGATAGGGTGCAAGATCCGCGAACGACGCATCGAAATCCACCGGCGCCTCATCGCATAGATTGATGAAAATAAAGCCGTAAAACACCCGGATGTGGCAGCGGTGCAGGCCGTTGTCTTTCTTCGAGAAATCCGCCGGCATCAATCGCGCGGCGAGCAGCGCGCCGTCGAGTCCGTAGCTCCAAGCATGATATCCGCAGGTCAGACGGGCGACGCGCCCCTCGGGCTTGGTGCAGATGAGGGAGCCGCGGTGCCGGCAGACATTGTAGAACGCATTGATGGTCGATTCGCCGCTGCGCACGATGATGATGGATTCATTGCCGATCTTGTAGAGAAAATAGTCGCCCTTGTTGCGCACGCGGTCGACGTGGCCGGCGACGATCCACTTGCGGCTGACGACCCGGTCCATGTCCGCCTCGAACACGGCGTCGTCGCAGTAGAACTTGCGATCCAAGCTGTAGCCGATCTTGGTATCTGCGGCCAACCGCTCGATTACAGCGGCTTCGGATTTATCCATGACGTCACCTCCGATTTCGATTCCAGTCGCCGTCCAACTCGTCAGTGATCAGCGTTTGATGCGCTCGTTTTTCGGGTCATACAGGGGACGCAACGAGGCGGTCGCCGGATGACGGATACCGGCCACTTCGATCTCGTAGTCGTCGGTCCCCACCGTGCCTACGGGTGCGCCGCCCGGCGCGGTCACATACCCCAATCCCACGGCGGCCCCGAGAGAGTGTCCGTACATTCCCGACCGGATGAAGCCGACGATGGCATCCCCGTGCCAGATCGGCTCGTTGTGATAGAGCAGGGGTTCGGGCGATTTGAGCTTGAATTGCACCAGCCGCTTGAGGCAGCCCGACTGCTTCTGCCGCAGCAGCGCATCGCGGCCGATGAATCCGTCCGGCTTGTCCCACTTGACCGCGAAGCCGAGTCCGGCTTCCAGCGGCGTGTCCTCGTCGGTGATGTCGTGGCCCCAATGCCGGTACGCCTTTTCGATGCGCAGGGAATTCAGCGCGTGGTAGCCCGCGTGCACGAGCCCATAACGCTTCCCTGAGCTCGCCAGCTCGTCATACACGCCCTGCATGAATTCAGTGGGCACATAGAGTTCCCATCCGAGCTCTCCCACGTAGGTAATGCGCGCGGCGTGCACCAGCGCAAACCCGAGTTCAATCGTCTGGCTGGTCGCGAAGGGAAAGGCGGCATCCGAGAGGTCGTTGGGCGTGAGCGATTGCAGCAATTCCCGCGCGCGCGGTCCCATCACCGACAGGACACCCATTGCGGAGGTGACATTGGTGAGCACGCAGTTCGCGCCCGGCTCGATGTGCCGCTTGAGCCAGTTGAAGTCCTTGCTTTCGGTCTCCGCGCCGCCGACGATCAGGAACGCCGTCTCGCTGAGACGCGTCACGGTGAGGTCGGCTTCAATGCCGCCCCGGTCGTTGAGCCACTGGGTGTAGACCATTTTCCCGGGCGCAACGGCGACGTCGTTGGCGCACACACGGTTCAGCACGCGGGCGGCATCCGCGCCTTCGAGCCGAAATTTGGCGAACGACGACTGGTCGAAAAGACCGACCGCGGTCCGCACCGCGCGGTGTTCGTTCGCGCTGTGTTCGAACCAGTTCTGTCGGCCATAGCTGTATTCGTACCGGGCCTGCACCCCGGCGGGGGCATACCAGTTCGCGCGCTCCCAGCCGAACGCCTCGCCGAAGCACGCGCCCGCCTTGCCTAAGCGGTCATGCAGCGTCGACTTGCGCGCGCCGCGCGCCGTTTCATATTGACGGAAAGGCCAATGCGTCGCGTACAGCAGCCCCAGGCTTTCCGACACTCGCGCCCGCAGATATCGGCGGTTGATCTGGAACGGCATGTTTCGCCGCACGTCGACTTCCCACAGGTCGAGCGGCGGGTGCCCGGCGCGTATCCACTCGGACACGACTTTGCCGATGCCGCCCGCCGATTGCAGGCCGATGGAATTGAGGCCCGCCGCGACGAAACAATTCTTGAGCTCGGTCGACTCGCCCAAGTGATAGCGCACGTCGGGCGTGAAGCTTTCGGGGCCGCAAAAGAATTTTTGTATGCCGGCCTTTTCCAGGGCCGGGATGCGGCGCATCGCGTCCAGCAGCACCGGTTCGAAGTGGCCGAAGTCGCCGGCAATCTCACCGAAGGAGAAATCATCGGGAATTCCCTCGGCTCCCCACGGTCGGGCGTGGGGTTCGAATGCGCCGACCAGCAATTTGCCGGCGTCGTATTTGAAGTAGCTGCAATGATCGTAGTCGCGCAGCACCGGCATATCGGGAGTGAGGCCGGTTACGTCCTGGAACAAGACGTAGTAGTGCTCGCAGGCATGCAGGGGAACGGTCACGCCGATGCCGGCGGCAAGATCGCGGGTCCACATGCCGCCGCAGAGCACCACATAGTCGGCCTCGATGCGTCCGCGGTCCGTCTGCACGCCGCTCACGCGGTCGCCGTCGTGATGGATGGCGGTCACTTTGAGATCCTGGAAGATCCGTGCGCCGCGGCCGCGCGCGCCCTTGGCGAGCGCCTGCGTGATATCGACGGCGTTGGCGTAGCCGTCGCTCGGAATGTGAATGCCGCCGATCACATCCTCGAGATTGGCGAGCGGATACAGCGAGTGAATCTCCTGCGGGCCCACGACGTTGACCGCGAGACCGAATACCTTGGCCATCGAGGCATTGCGTTTCAGCTCCTCCATGCGGCCGGGCGTCGTGGCCAGAGATAAAGAGCCGCATTGGCGATAGCCGGTGGCCTGTCCGGTCTCCGCTTCGAGGCCGCGGTACAACTCGGCCGTGTAGCGCGCGAGCTGCGTCATGTTGATGCTCTGGCGCAGCTGGCCGACGAGACCGGCCGCATGCCACGTCGTGCCGCTGGTCAGCTGCTTGCGCTCCAGAAGAACCACATCGCTCCAGCCCATCTTGGTCAGGTGATAAGCGACGGAGCAGCCGATGACGCCGCCGCCCACGATGACGACTCTGGCGCGCGTTGGAAGGTCGATTGCCACGCTAGCCCCTCATCCGCTAATTGTCCGGATCAAAGGCCGGCGCGGCGAGTACCGTCGCGCCGCGGCGCTCGCCTTGGATGAGCACGTCGAAGCGGCTCCCGGGCGCGGCGAAATCAGGTTCGACGCAGGCGAACGCAAGGCTCTTCCGGACGCGGTGCCCGTAGGCGCCGGAGGTGGTGACACCGATGCAGCGATCCTGTACCAGCACGGGCTCGCCGCCGCGCGCGTCCGTGTCGGTGGCTGCGACCTCCGCGTAGACGATTTTCAGCGGACGCGGCGCCTGCCCGAGCGTCGCCGCCTTGCCGACGAAGCCGGACTTGTCGAATCGGATGAAGCGCGGCATATCGGCTTCCAGCATGTTCAATTCATTGGTCAGTTCGGCGGACCAAGCCTTGTAGCCTTTTTCCATGCGCATGGTATTGACCGCATACAATCCATAATTTGCGATGCCGAATTTCCGGCCGGCCTCCCAAACGGCATCGTACAGAGCGGGCAATGATGCCATGGGCGGATGCAGTTCCCAGCCGAGTTCGCCGACATAACTGACGCGGAGCGCACGCACCGGCTGTCCCGCGATGCGGATCTCGCGGCCTCTCAGCCAGCGAAACGCGTCGTTGCCTAGATCCTCATCGGTCAATCGACTCAAGAGTTCGCGGGAACGAGGTCCGCTCACCACGAGCACGCCGCGATCCTCAGTGACATTCTCGATCCGGACCGCCTCGCCGGGCGACACACTCTGAGTCAAGAGATCCTGATCGCGCAGTTCCGCGGCAGCAGCCGACAGGGCATAGAACTTATCGTCGTCCAGGCGGGTGATGGTCATCTCGCCCTGAATGCGTCCGCCCGTCGACAAGAGATGCACGAGCGCAATACCGCCTGCTTTGCGAGGCACCTGGTTGGCGCAAACGCGATTGAGGTATGCCTCGGCTCCCGCTCCGCTGATGTCGTACTTGGCGAATCCCGTGAGATCGAGCACCCCGACGCGTTCGTGCACGGCCGCAACCTCATCCCGCACCACATCGAACACATTGTTTCGCGCATAGCGATGGTCTTCGGCCCGGCCATCGAGAGAAAACCATTTGGGGCGCTCCCAGCCGAAGGTTTCCGTATGCACACAGCCCTGCGCGCGCAACCTGTCATGCAGCGGACTCACCTTCTTGGGGCGTCCCGCCATTTCTTCTTCGCCCGGCCTTCTCGTGGTGAACGTCAACCGATAATCCAGGAACACCTTGTCCCGCACATAGGCCGCGTCGGCAAATGCGCCGAAGCGCCGCGGGTCGAATTCCGCCATGTTGATCTCTGCATCGCCGTGCAACATCCACTGCGCAAGGTACTTGCCGCAGCCGCCGCCCTGCGCAATACCGAAGGAGGTTCCGCAGCACATCCAAAAATTGCGCAACCCCGCGGCAGGCCCGAGCAGTGGCGCCCCGTCGGGAGTGTGCGGAATGGCGCCGTTGATGACGCGCCGAATTCCGACGTCGCCGAAGATGGGCATGCGCTCGATGGCCCTTTCGAGCCACGGCGCGATGCGATCCAAGTCGTCCGCAAACAATTCGTTCGAGGATTCCCATTCGGGAAAGCCTCGCGGCGCCCAGGCCTCGTGCAGCCCGGCGCTCTCATAGATGCCCATCAGGCCGGACTTCTGTTCCTGCCGAAGGTAGCCGGAGGTGTAGGAATCCCGCACCACCGGAATTTCTTCGCTGCGCTCCATGAATGCCGGAATAGGATGGGTCACCACATAGTGATGCTGCATGTTGCTGATGGGTGCGTCGGCGCCGACCATGGCGGCGACCTGGCGCGCGTAGCAGCCGGCGGCGTTGACCACCATCTCGGCGACGACGCTGCCTTTTTCGGTGACCACCTCCCATTCACCGCCGCGGCGCGGGCGAATGTCGATGACGCGATTGTGGCGCATCACGGTCGCGCCCAAGTCGCGCGCAGCCTTGGCCAAGGCATTGCAGAGACCCGAGGGGTCGCCGTGTCCGTCATCCCGGGTCCACGCGGCGGCGATCACATGGTCCGTCGTCAGGAATGGGTTGAGGCGCTTGATCTCGTCGAGCCCGACGATTTCCATGCGAAAGCCGATGCTCTTCGAAAACCCCAACACCTGCTCGAGCCAGGCGAGTTCGTGTTGGTTGTTCGCGAGCCTCAGGCCGCCGCAGGGATGCCAGCTCACGTACTGTCCGGTCAGCGCCTCGAGCTTCGGATACAGCTCATTACTGTAGGCGTGGATTTTCGCCAGGTTGTAGCTGCCGGTGATGTTCGGGCATTGACCTGCGGCGTGCCATGTGGAACCCGATGTCAGTTCGCTTTTTTCGATCAAGATGGTGTCGGAACAACCTTCCAGAGCGAGGTGATACAGCAGGCTGGCGCCCATCATGCCGCCGCCGACCACGACCACGCGTGCGTTTGTTTTCATGTAGACCCAATGCTCCGGCGAATGGGAATGACCACAATAAATTGATCGATAGGCGGCATACAACCCAATATTTTGGTACCTTTGGCCCTAAAATTTTAGTCCGAGGTCTCCGTGACCCAAATTCGCCCCGTTGTCGGGCTGCCGACCTTGACCTGGCTGCGGGCATTCGAGGCAGCCGCTCGCACGTCCAGTTTTGCGGCCGCAGCGGCGGAACTGAACCTAACCTCGGGCGCCATCAGCTACCAGATCCGCGCGCTCGAGGCGCACCTGGGGTTTGCGCTGTTCGAACGGCTGCCGCGCGGAGTCAAGCTCACCCCCATGGGCGTGGCCTATTTACCGCCCGTGCGCAAGGCATTCGAGGAACTCGCCGATTCCACGGTCGGACTCTTCGGCGGATCGGAGCGCGTGCAAATCACCGTTCACGCTCCGGTGTCGTTGGCCGCCCTCTGGCTCGCGCCCAAGCTTCCCGCGTTCAGCATCGCCAATCCGTCGGTCGAAGTGAGGTTGTCCTCGGTGATATGGGACAACGCCGTTCTCGACGAAGCCACCGATTTGGAAATTCGCTACGGCGCCGGCCACTGGCATGGCTACCGGTCGGAACGCCTGTTGAATCAGAGCATCCTACCCGTGTGCAGTCCGACTCTGTTGCGGGCGGCGCAGGTGAACAGCGATCCGGCCGCGTTGCTGCCGCGGCATCTCATCCACATCATGGGATACGAGAATCACTGGCTGAAGGTACGGCAAACGCTGGAGCTCGTGGACGCGCCGTCGAGCGAGTGTCCGACCGTCGACACGACGATCGCTGCATTGGAGCTCGCGGCGGCCGGCGCCGGCGTCGCGCTCGCGCACAGACTTTTTTTGGACGCGTATTTTGCGACGGGGAGGCTGGTGAGGGCGCTGCCGCAGGATTTTCCGGACGATAATTCCTACTTTGTCATCACGCCGGAGCGCCCGCAGCGAGTTCGCCGTGAAGTACAGTTGTTCCACGAGTGGCTGCTGGCGATCGCGTCGGGTTGAGCGGGTCGCCGCGCGTTCGCCTCGCGGAGCCCCAAGGCGCACGGATGATAGTGATAATCGTTCGCGCTCGCGCGGAAACTATTAATATTTATTTATGACAAATCGGCCGGGAAAAGCGAGAAAATGCGCCTTCGTTTTCCACCGCATAGGATCATTACGATGCAACGCAAGATTTCACGTCGAGCTATCGTCAAAGGCGGACTGATCGCCGGCGCACTCATTCCGGCCATGGGTCTCATGGCCGACTCCGCGGCCGCCGCAGGACTTCCCGCGCTTGACCCCAAGGACCCAACCGCGCAAGCGCTGGGTTTCGTGACCGATGCCAGCAAGGTCGACGCCAAGACGAACGCGACGTACAAGCCGAATCAGAAATGCAGCACCTGTGCGCAATACCAGGGGAAGGCGGGCGATGCCACCGCGGGCTGCAATATCTTCGCGGGCAAGAGCGTGCCGGCAGCCGGCTGGTGCAAGGTCTGGGCGCAGAAGCCCGGCGCCTAAGCCTTACGTCGACTCCACCCGGGCGCGTGCAGCGCGCTCGGGTTCTCTTGCTTCGGTCGTCGAGTTCCGACCAAGTCACGGAACAGCGCGGTACTTTGCGCCACAGTGCCTGATGCGATCCAGCCGCCGCAATATTCCGAACTTCTCGCTGTACGGCGAAACGCCGGCGACGGCTCAAACCGACGGCGTGCACATCGAAGACATTCAATCGCGCAGCCGCAAGTACCTGTGGCGCATCGGCACTCATCGGCACACCCTGCTGAGTCAATGCGTCTTGGTGACCGCCGGTCCCGTCAGCGTCACTCTGGACGATACGCGTGCCGCTCTGTCGGGGCCCGCCGTCATGATCATTCCCGCCGGGACCGTCCACAGTTTCCGATTTCGCGCGGACACTCTTGGATATGTGCTGACGGTCGATCTGTCCCGCGTGCTCAGCATGGCGGCCGCCGTACACCAATGGCCCATCGAAACATTGTTCTCCATGCCGCGTGCGATCGACCTGCGCGGGGATGCGCAGCTCGCCGCGCGCGCAGGCCAGCTGCTCGAACGGCTGGCGTATGAATTTGCGCAGCCCGACAGCTGGGCCGCTCCGGTCGGCAGCTGGCTGGCATGCTGCGCTTTGTGGGCTCTGGCGCACGGCACCGCCGCGCACGGTAGTTCCGAAATCCACAGCAGCCGCGACGCAGACCAACTGCGGCGCTTCCGTCACCTGATCGAATCGCGATACCTCAAGCATTGGCCGGTGGAGCGCTACGCGCGGCATCTGTCGCTGTCCGAAACCAGTCTGAATCGGCTCTGCCGCCGTCTAGCCGGCAGCACGGCCTTCGATTTGATTCAACAGCGGCTGGCGCTGGAGGCCCGGCGCCGCCTGGTGTACGCCGCGAGTCCGGTGAGCGGCATCGCCGAGGAGCTCGGATTCAAAGATCCGGCTTATTTCTCGCGCTTTTTCCGGCGCCACAGCGGCGTCAGCCCCGTCGATTTTCGCCGCCGCCACCTTGGCGGATAAGTACCAGCGCGCATCAGGATCGTGCAATGAGGCGCCTGCGGCGCTGCTACGCTCCGGGGGAACTCCATCGGAGGCGCGCCATGGCCCGCACTCAGGTAGCAATCGTCGGCGCCGGCCCATCGGGTCTTCTGCTGTCGCAGCTGCTGCACCAACACGGCGTGGACAGCGTCATCCTCGAACGCCAGAGCCCTGAGTATGTCGCCGGCCGCATCCGCGCCGGAGTTCTCGAGCAAGGGACCGTGGACTTGCTCGTGCAGGCGAAAGTCGGCGCGCGGATGCTGAGCGAACGACTGGTCCACGACGGATTTGCCCTTGGGTTCGCCGGGAAGTCCTTTCGCGTCGACTTGAAGGGTCTCACCGGCGATGCCGTCTCGGTCTACGGTCAAACCGAAGTCACCAAGGATCTCATGGAGACCCGCATCGCGGCGGGCGGCAGACTGATATTCGAGGCGCAGAACGTGAGCGTCGAAGGCTTCGACCGCACGCATCCCACGGTACGCTACTCCCAGGGCGGGCGCACACATACACTCACCTGCGACTTCGTCGCCGGCTGCGACGGCTATCACGGCGTCTGCCGGCGCAGCATCCCGCTACAGGCGATGCAGAGCTTCGAGCGCATCTATCCTTTTGGCTGGCTCGGTATTCTGGCCGACGTTCCGCCGGTTGCGCACGAATTGATTTACTCGAATCATGAACGCGGATTCGCTCTATGCAGCATGCGTTCCCTGCGCCGCAGCCGCTACTACCTGCAGTGCGGCCTGGAAGAGAGACTGGAAGCCTGGACGGATGTGCGGTTCTGGGACGAGTTGCGCCGGCGTCTGCCCGCATCGGTCGCCGAAGCGGTGGTCACCGGGCCATCGATCGAAAAAAGCATCGCGCCGCTGCGCAGTTTCGTGGTCGAACCGTTGAAATTCGGGCGGCTATTCCTGGTGGGCGACGCGGCGCACATCGTGCCCCCCACGGGCGCCAAGGGCTTGAATCTCGCGGCCGCGGACGTGCGCGTGTTGTATCAGGCGTTGGTTGAATACTACCGGACGGGCCGAGAGGAGCTCATCGATCGCTACTCCGCGCAGTGCTTGCGCCGTATCTGGAAGGCGGTGCGCTTTTCTTGGTGGTTCACCTCGATCACGCACAATTTCTCCGACGATCCCTTGAGCCACCGGCTGCAACTGGCGGAGCTGGACTATTTGACCGGGTCGTCCGCCGCGCTCACCAGCGTCGCCGAGAACTACGTCGGGCTGCCCTTCGAGAGTGCTCTCGTCTGAGATCATGCACCTGATATCCTTGACCCGGGCCGAGGTTTGCGGCGTCAATAGACAATCCCTTGGCGAGGAAGGCATTTTCCGAATGTTAATCAGGTACTTATCGGACCGCTCAGGCGCGGCTCAACCCGGCGTTGGGGCTCGTAGGGTGCTTCCATGAAGCTGTTTTCGCGTTTTTTCCCCAAGGCACCGCCATCACCGCCGACCCTGGAAGAGCGAATTGCGACGCTGAACGAGGAATCTCCGGATCTCCTCCTGGGTACGGCGCTGGGTGCCGATGAAGAGGTTTTGCGTGCCGCGGCCATTCACAAGCTGCCCGACGGAGATGCTCTGCGGAAGCTTGCCGGAACGTCCGGCCTGGCCGGCGCCGGCGACGCCGTTCCCGCCGTTCTGCGACAGGCTGCGCAGGCGCGTTTGGCAGAGCTCATAGATGAGGGGACCATCGATTTTCCGGCCTTCTGCCGTCTGGCGGAAAATCGGTCGGTGATGTTCTCCGTGGCGGCGCTGTGCAAGGACAACGCCCGCCTGCCGCAGGCCCTTGCCTCCGTGGATGATCCGATTCAAGCCGCGCAGCTCGTCGTGGAAAGTCCTTCCAGCCGCCTGCGCCAGTTGGCAGCCCAGCGTGTTGAAGATCCCGCCCAGCTCAGACAGCTTCTCAAGCAGGTCGGCAGCAAGGACAAGAATGTCTACAAGATCCTCAAGCAGAAATGCGATGCATTGAACGCCGAGCATCGGAGGGCGGCGGAGTTTGCGAGCGAGGTCGATGCGCTGTGTGCCGCGCTGGAGCGGCACAGCCGGCGGACCTATGACACCCTTTACACATCGGCCTTTGAGCAACTCGACAGGCGTTGGCGCTCGCTGGGCGCGCAGGTGGACGCGAATGCGGAAGAGCGCGGCAACCAGGCAATCGATCGTTGCCGTGAAGTCATCGCGGCACACCTGCGCCAGGTTGCGGAGGAAGCCGCCTTGCAGGCGGCGCAGCAGGGCGCGCGAGACGCACGTGAGCGCGCGCGTCAGGCGGCTCGAGAGACAGCCTCGGCGCAAGCCGACGCCGATGCACGGCTTCGCAAAGAAGCAGCCGCGATCCGCGAGGCAGCGGAGACCGCGCTCGCGGAAAAGCGGGCGGCGGAGGAGCAGATCTTTCGCCAGATCGGCGGTTTGATCCGCAAGGCCAATGGGGCGCTCGGCGACGGCAATACGCAACAGGCGGCAGGCCTGCGCCGCGCGATAGAAGAAAAGCTGTCGTCCGCGGCCGCCGTGCCGGCCCATCTCACGCGGCTCTTGCAGCAGCTCGATGACAAGTTGAATGAGCTCAAGCAATGGAAGGACTATGCCGTCGCGCCCAAGCGCATCGAGCTGATCGAGGAGATGGAGGCGCTCATCGGCTCCATGGACGAACCCAAGGCTCTTTCCGAGCGCATCAAGCTTTTGCAGCAGGAATGGCGGACGATCAGCAAGGGGATCGTGAGCGATGCGTCGGCGGACTGGGAGCGGTTTCACCGGGCTTCACAGGCGGCGTATCAACCCTGCCGTGAATATTTCGAAGCGCAGGCGAAGTTGCGGCAGCAGAATCTGGACGAGCGCAAGGCATTGCTCGAGCGGCTGACGGCGTTCGAGTCGACTCAGAACGCGGACAATCCGGACTGGCGCCTGCTGGCAAGCGTACTGCGTGAAGCGCGCCAGGAGTGGCGTCAGCACTTTCCGGTGGACCGGGAGGCGGGTCAGGCCGTTCAGAAGGAGTTTGAAGAGTCGACGGGTCGGCTGCAGGCGAGGCTCGATGCGTGGCATGAGGGCAATGTGGCGGATAAGCAGTCTCTCATCAAGAGAGCGCGGCATTTGCTCACTCAGGAAGATAGCCGCGAGGCCATCGATGCCGTGAAGCGGCTGCAAATTCTATGGAAGGAAACCGGTCCGGCACCGCGCGATCAGGATCAGCCGTTGTGGAACGAATTTCGCGAGCTCTGCGACGCGGTTTATCAAAAACGGCAGCAGGCTTACACGGAATATATGGCGGGGCTGGAGGCCGTCAAGCTGAAAGCCGTGGCGCTGTGCGAAGAGGCCGAGCAGGTCGCCGCGTTGCCGGGGGCAGCGCTGCTCGGGGAAGGTGCGAAACTGGCCGAGCTGCGTACGGCGTTCGATGCGCTCGATGAAATGCCGCGGACTGAGGCGCGCGGTCTCCAAGCACGGTTCGAGCGAGCGCTGAGATCATGCGAGGCTCAAATGGCGGAGCAGCGCACGCGCGACGCCGAGGAATCCTTCACGAATCTGTTCGAGGCCGATCGACACATACGGGCATACGAATGGGCGGCGGTGCAGAATGCCGGGGTTTCCGAGCTGGAGATGCTGAAGGGAGCCGCCGAAACCTTCATCGCCGGCGTTCAGCACTGGCCCAAAGGGGGGCTTCAAGCGGTCACCGAGAAATTGGCCAAAGCCGGTTCCGCGTCCGGCACCGACAGTGCGGCCCGTGAGAGGGCGCTGAGAATCTTATGCGTTCGCGCTGAAATTCACGGCGAGACCCCCACGCCGCCCGAGGACGAGGCACTCCGCCGGGAGTACCAGGTGCAGAGATTGGTGCAGGGAATGGGGCAGGGAAGTCATGTGGAGGATGGGGATTGGGATGCGATGGCGTTCGAGTGGATCCGGATCGCCGCAGTATCGCCGGCGGTGCACGAGACCCTGCAAAGCCGGTTCATGCGCTGCCGGGCAAAAAAGCCGCCGCCCAGCCCCGAGCGACCGGGCGGCGGTAGCCGCATCGCGCCGATCGTGCGTTCGCTGCGTGTGCCTAGCGGAATCGGTATTTCACCTGAAGGCCGACGGTGAACGGTAAATTGTCCGCGTGGATCGGCGGGATCAAGATGAAGTTCGCACCGAATCGCCCAAATCGGGTGATTGCGGTCGGGGCAAGCACCGGCCCGGTTCGATTATTCCTTCCCAGACCGATATTCCCGTAGTTGTAGCCGGAGATGACCCCGCCCATGGCGCCCAACCGGAACCAGCCCCAGTGTGCAAATTCCGGCGTGTATATCGCTCCACCGTAAAACGAGGGCCGGTCCAGGGAGTTGCGAAAATAGCCGACCGCGGCCGCCCATTGCGGCGTGACCGAACACTCCATGCCGATGCCAGGATTGAAGTCATCGAAGTGCCGGTAGGGATGAATGTGGTATGAACCGACCATCACATCCGCCCACCATCCCTTGGGACATAGCTCGCTGGCCTGTGCGCGCTCGCCGTTGACCGGCACTGCGGCCGCCGCTGCGGCGACCCACAGATAGAGGACGAATTTAACGCATGGCCGCATGGCGGCTACCTGCCGCGTCGCGCTTCGGGAAGCGAGACCGACAGTTCGAGCACCTCGTGACCATCCTCGTGCCCGAGGTTGATCTGAACCGCCGACGGATCCACGTTCACATACTTGTGGATCACCTCGAGCAATTCGCGGCGTAGGAGCGGCAGGTAGTCGGGGCTTCCGCGAGCACTGCGTTCCTGCGCCACGATGATGCGCAGCCTCTCCTTTGCAACGCGGGCTGTCGACGGCGTTTTGCGAAACAGAGCAAGTAAACCCATGTCAGCCTCCGAACATGCGCGCGAAGAAACTCCTCTTGGGTTCCTCGACAAAGCGCAATGGCAAGGTTTCGCCCAGCAGCCGGGCCACCGCGTCCTCGTAGGCGCGCGACGCGTCGCTCTCGACGTTGAGAATGACGGGCGCACCGGCGTTGGATGCGGACAGTACATCGGGCGACTCGGGCACGACGCCGATCACGTCGAGGCCGAGAATCTCCTTGACGTCATCGACGCTCATCATCTCGCCGCTGGCGACCCGGCGCGGGTTGTAGCGGGTGAGGAGCAGATGCTCTTTCACGCCGCCGTTGCCCTGCTCGGCGCGCAGCGTCTTGCTGGCCAGGAGGCCGAGGATGCGATCCGAGTCGCGGACCGACGACACTTCGGGGTTGACCACGACGACCGCGCGATCCGCAAAGTACATCGCGAGATGCGCCCCCTTTTCGATGCCGGCGGGCGAGTCGCAGACGATGTATTCGAAGCCGTCGGCCGCGAGTTCATCGAGCACACGGCGTACGCCCTCGCCGGTGAGCGCATCCTTGTCGCGGGTCTGCGATGCGGCCAGCACGTAGAGCGTGTCGATGCGCTTGTCCTTGATCAGCGCCTGCTTGAGCACGCAGTCGCCCTGAATGACGTTCACGAAGTCATACACGACACGCCGCTCGCATCCCATGATCAGATCGAGATTGCGCAGTCCGATGTCAAAGTCGACCACGGCGACGCGTTTGCCGCGCTGCGCGAGTCCGCATGCGATGCTGGCGGATGTGGTGGTTTTTCCGACTCCGCCTTTACCGGAGGTCACGACGATAATTTCTGCCAATGCGGGAATCTCCTATGAAATGTTTGAAGCGGCTGGTTTTGGGCTCGAGCGAGCGCCATTCAGCAGCCGAATGACTGTGATCGACAATGTTCCCCGTTCCGTCTCAGGCACCGATGCGCGCGAAACGTAGTTCCTCGCCCGCCAGCCAGGCCTGCACGGGGTTGCCGGCCAGCTCGGCAGGAATCGTCTCGAAAACGCGAAACACGCCGGCGATCGAGACGAGTTCGGCATGAAATTCCTGGCAGAACATCCGCGCGGTGAGCTGACCGCGCGCGCCGGCCATCGCGCGTCCGCGCAGTGAACCGTAAATATGGAGGCAGCCGTCCGCCATGACTTCCGCGCCGGCACCGACCCCGGCCGCGACGACGAGATCGCGATTGCGCGCATAGATACGCTGCCCGGAGCGCACGGTCTGATGCTGAATCAGCGTGGCGAGGGTCGAATCCGCGGGCTCTGTCGGCGCCGCCGCAGGCGGTGCGGGCTGAACGTCCGGAGCCGGCTGGCGCGGTGCCCGAAAACCCGACAGAACCGGCAGGTTGAGGCCGTTCGAGACCGCTTCCATTTCGGCGGCGTCTCCGGACAAGCCGATCACCAGCATGCCGGCCCGGCGAATCGCATCGATCACGCTTCGAAGCTCGGCGACGTCAGGGGCGCTGTTGAGCGTGCCGAGATCGAGGCATACGGCAGTTCGCCGAAAGAACTGCGGTGCGCCGGCAATGCGCCCGGTCAACTCGTCCAGGATGGCGCCCGGGTCCGTGGTTCGGATGCGTACCTGCACCAGACCCATCTGTCCATAGCGGATATCGATAACCGTCGGCGGGGACGGGTCGGCCGGCGTGTCAATACTGAGTTCCAAGTTCGTTGTCAAATCAATCCTCGCGCACTCGCCGGCCGCACGCCCGTACGGCGCTCGACACGGAACGGAATTTGATGCGCAGTGTACCGGTAAGTTTTGCCGACTCAATCAAAATGTGCGGCGGCCCGGTCTTCCCTACGGCGGGGCGCCGTTCAATTGCCGCTCGAGGCGTCCCAACGTCTGCATGGCCGGCAGGCATTGCGCGAGGCTGGAATTCGGTTCGCGTTTCTCGCGAATCGCGGCAAAAAATTCCCGATCCTGCAGTTCGATGCCGTTCGTCGAGACATCGACCTTCGACACATCGATGGGGTTGTTCTTGCCGTCCAGCAGCTCATCGTAGCGCGCGATGTAAGTCCCGTTATCGCAGATGTAGCGGAAAAACGTGCCCAAGGGGCCGTCGTTGTTGAACGACAGCGAGAGCGTACAGACGGCGCCCGATGAGACTTTCAATCCGATGCTCATGTCCATGGCAATGCCCAGAACCGGATGTATCGGCCCTTGCAGGGCATATTCCTGCGATACATTCTCGCCGGTCTGGTACGCAAACAGATCGACGGTGTGGCAGGCGTGGTGCCACAGCAGGTGATCGGTCCAACTGCGCGGTTTGCCGAGTGCATTGGTGTTGGTGCGCCGGAAGAAATAGGTTTGCACGTCCATCTGCAGAATTTTCACTTCACCGGCAAGAATGCGCTCGTGGATCCATTGATGGCTGGGATTGAAGCGGCGCGTATGCCCGGCCATGGCGACCACGCCGGTTTCATTCTGCACCCGCACCAGCCGTTCCGAGTCCGCAACCGAGTCGGCCATGGGGATTTCGATCATCACGTGCTTGCCGGCGCGCATGCACTGTTCGCCCTGCGCCGCGTGCAATTGGGTGGGGGTGGTCAAAACCGCCGCCTCGATACCCGGCTGTGCGAGGCTTTCCGCAAGGTCGGCGGTCCAGTGGGGAATCTTCCACTGTTGCGCGACTTGACGCGCCGATTCCATATTCGATCCGGCGAGCGTTGCAACTTCGATGCCGGGAATCTTCGTCATCGCTTCGAGGTGCTTGATGCCGAAGGCGCCGTGGCCCGCGAGACAAACTTTCATGCGGGACTCCTATTTTCCAGAATCAACAGGCCCGCGGCCGTGTTGGACGCCGGAACGTGATAGTGGCGATGGATCTCGGCGACGTTTTCGTCGAGCGCGCCGCGCATCACGTGCCACATCACCATTTCGACGCCCTCCGAGCCGGCTTCGCGCATGTACTCCGTGTGGGTGATGCGGGCGAGCGCCAGCGGGTCACGGGTCATCCCATCGAGAAACGCGGTATCGAATTGCCGATTGATCAAGCCGGCGCGCTCGCCCTGCAGCTGGTGCGACATGCCGCCGGTTCCGTAAATGACCACCCGGAGATCCTGATCGAATTGTTCCACGGCGCGGCGAATCGCCATCCCCAGTTTGAAGCAGCGGGCGCCGGTGGGCGGGGGGTATTGCACCACATTGACGCAAAGTGGAATGACGGGAAACGGCCAGGCCTTCGTCTGGCCGCAGGTGACCGACAGCGGCACGGTAAGACCGTGGTCAACCGACATTTCGTTGGCGATGGTCATGTCGAACTCATCGAGGATCAGCGACTCCGCGAGGTGCCAGGCGAGCGCAGGATGTCCCAGGACGGCCGGCACCGGACGCGGGCCGAAACCCTCGTCGGCGATGGGAAATTTGTCGCCCACCCCGATCAAGAAGGTGGGGATGATCTCCAGCGAGAATGCCGATGCATGGTCGTTGTAGACGATGATGGCGACGTCCGGCGCGAGTCTGGCAAGCCATTCCCGCGCGGGCCCATAACCCTTGAACAGCGGGTCCCAATAGGGAGTGCCCGTCAACCCCCGATCCATCGCGGCGCCGATGGCCGGCACATGCGATGTGGCGATTCCGGCGACGATTTTAGCCACGCTTGGTCTCCGCCGGCGTCTGCTCCTTGTAGCGGTTGCCCTCGGGGCTGCGCCCGCCCGCCAACATCATCTGTGCATACGCTTCCTTCGACACGCCGGACATCATGCCGGCCACATCCTGGAAGGTAAGGCCGTCGCAAAACGCAATCTTGATGGTGTAGTAGATATTCCCGCCGACGCGCAGCATTCCCAGCCAGTCGCGCTCGAGCACCGTGCGGCGCTGCTCGGCATCGAGCGCAAAGCGATCGAGATACACCGCCTCGTTCTCCTTGAAACGCTTGCGATTCTCCGCTTTGTTGAGCGACATGCAGAACATGTTCAACGCGTAGCCGATGCGGCCGCGTTCGGCGTCATAGACATAGGTGCCGGGAATGCTGTCGTAGTCGCGTGGCCGGGTCATGCCGGGATCTCCACGCCGCGTATTTCTTGGCGAACGATATCGCGAATCAGGTCGATCGCCTTGCGCATGAGAGGTCCCATGGGCCGCTGCGCCGAGGTGGCAATGGAAAGCGGCGTCTTGAGGACGGGTGCGAGGATGGGCACGACCCGAACTTGGTCGCCCCACTGCGTGGATTTCACTGCGTTCAAGGGCAGGACTCCGAACCCAAGCCCCTGCCGAACCAAATCGATGACCGCGGGAATGCATTCGATTTCGTGGGCTACACGGATCTTGCGGTCGACGCCTGCCAGTGCATTTTCCACCGACATGCGGATGGAATGGGGGCGGCTCGGAATGATGAGCGGATGGTCGGCGAGCTCGGTCAGTGTAATGGACTTGCGCGCCTTGCGCGTGGGCGTCGGCGAGAGCGGGGCAACGAGAAATAACTGGTCATCGAGCAGCGGCTGCAGATCGATGGTGGGCGAGGCGGGCGCATTGTAGACCAACGCACAGTCGACCCGGCCGACGTTCAGCCACTCGAGCATGTAGGCGGAGAGACCTTCGACCGTGGCAAGACTGGCGTTGGGCAGCAGTCGGCCGAAGGCCTTGACCAAAGGAACCGTGACACTGCGTCCCAGACTCGGCGGCAACCCCAGCACGAAATGGCCCGAGTCGCCGTTCTTCTGATCCTCGAGATCCTGACGGGCTCGACCCACTTGCAGCAGAATGCCGCGCGTGTGCTCGAGCAGGCGGGTGCCGGCATCGGTGAGCGCCACGCCGCGTCCATTGCGCTCGAAGAGTGTCTGGCCGAGTTCGACTTCGAGCTGCCGCACCTGGCGGCTCAGCGCCGGCTGCACCACGGAGAGAAACGAGGCGGCGCGCGTGAAGCTCCCGAGTTCCGCGACGTGGCGAAAGTATTCGAGCTGTTTCAGATCCACGTGCCGCTCGGCTTCATGGCCTATGCCTATTTGCTATATCAGGTATATCGCTCATTCCTTGATAGTATACGTGATAATCGTCCAAGCAAGGGACCCAAGAGCATGCAGCGATCCATTCCCTGTCTATTCATGCGCGGCGGAACCTCGCGTGGTCCGTTCTTCGCGGAAACCGATTTGCCCAGTGACGTTGCGCAGCGCGACGCGGTCCTCTTGTCGGTGATGGGCTCGCCCGACGTGCGCCAGATCGATGGAATGGGCGGTGCCGATCCGTTGACCAGCAAGGTGGGCATGGTACGCCTCGGCCGGACCGCGGGTGTCGACTTGGAATTCCTGTTCGCCCAAGTGTCGGTCAAGGAAGCGCTGGTCGATACCACCCCGAATTGCGGCAACATGCTGGCGGCGGTCGTCCCATTCGGGATCGAGACCGGACTGGTGCGGGCCGCGGGCGACTTGACGACGCTGCGCGTGCTGACGCGCAACACCGGAACCTTGAGCGATATCGAGGTGCGTACTCCGGGCGGCAGGGTCGAATACTCGGGTGAGGCCCGCATTGATGGCGTACCGGGAACGGCCGCACCCATCAATATCAGCTTTCTGGAAACTGCGGGTTCCGTGTGCGGTTCGCTGCTGCCCACCGGACACCTGACGGATCGGTTCGACGGTGTCGATGTCACCTGCATCGACAATGGGATGCCCGTGGTGGTGATGGCGGCCGAGGCGCTGGGGGTGACGGGCTATGAGACCCGCGATGAGCTCAATGCGAACGCCGCGCTCAAGCAGAAGATCGAATCGATTCGCCTGCAGGCGGGCCGCGCGATGAATCTGGGCGACGTAGCCAAGAAGGTCGTGCCAAAAATGTGTCTGGTGGCCCACCCTAAGGCGGGCGGGCAGATATGCACGCGGACTTTCATCCCGCGCGACTGCCATTCGGCAGTGGGAGTTCTGGGCGCGGTCACGGTTGCAACCGCGGCGGTCATGCCCGGCAGCGTCGCGAATCGCTGCGCGTCGGTGCCGCCGGGTACTCCCAAGACCGTTTCGGTGGAACATCCCAGCGGCGAATTCAGCGTGATTCTGACGATGAACGCCGCAAACCCGACGGAAGTGCTGCGGGCGGCGCTGCTGCGAACCGCACGGCTCATCATGCGCGGTGAAGTTTTCGTACCCCATCATTGATGCGAAAGGGTGACCTCATGATCGGACAATCCGGAATAGCAGTTAAGCACGTGTCGCGCGCCGACGCCGCAAGCGTGGCGCAGCTTGCGAAGCATGGCGTCGCGACCATCCACGAAGCCATGGGACGCGTGGGATTGCTCCATACCTACATGCGTCCCATCTATCCGGGCGCGGCCGCCTGCGGCACGGCGGTGACCATCTTTGCGCATCCCGGCGACAACTGGATGCTGCATGTCGCCGCAGAGATGCTGAAGCCCGGCGACGTGGCCGTGCTGGGCACGTCCTCCGGGAACACGGACGGCATGTTCGGCGATTTACTGGCGACCTCATTTCGCGCGCGCGGCGCGGTGGGTCTGGTGATCGACGCCGGCTGCCGCGATACCGGGGAGCTGCGCGACATGGGATTCCCCGTGTGGTCGAAGGCCGTTCATGCCAAAGGTACGGTGAAGGCCACCATCGGGTCGGTCAATACGCCGATCATTTGCGCCGGAGTCCTCGTGCATCCGGGCGATGTGGTGGTGGCGGACGACGATGGTGTGGTCATCGTGCCCAAGCTGCAAGCGGGCAACGTGGCGGCATCCGCGGCGGCCCGCGAAACGAAGGAGGCGGGGACTCGCAGGCGGCTGGCGGCGGGGGAATTGGGCCTCGACGTGTACGGCATGCGCGAACCGCTCGCCAAGGCGGGCCTGCGGTATTTCGACGACGAGGAAGCGCTACGCCGGGAGCAGAAATGAGCGAGGCAACCGCAAGAGTGAGCGAGGTCACAAAGAATCCGCTGAAGGGGTGTCTACCGCCCGATCCGAATCCGGTCGAACCCGCCGTGAGCCTGCCCCCGGGCGCCTGCGATGCGCATTGTCACGTCTTCGGGCCGGCGAGCAAATTTCCCTATGCGCCGGACCGGAGCTACACGCCTCCCGATGCCCCCGTCGAAAATCTCCGCAAGCTCCACGCCCGCCTCGGAGTGTCCCGCGCCGTCATCGTCCACGCCAGTTGCCATGGCACGGACATGGCGGTGACCTTGGACGCCATTGCCTCGAGTGGCGGCACCTATCGAGGCGTCGCCTGTGTCGACGACAGGGTGACGGACCCTGAATTGCGGCGCCTCCACGAGGGCGGCATTCGTGGTATTCGTTTCAACTTCGTCAAGCACCTGGGCGGCGTCCCCGACCTCGACGTCTTCCATCGGCTGGTCGCACGCATCAAGCCGATGGGATGGCATGTCGTTCTGCATTTCGACGCCGAGGACATCATCACCCAAGCCGATCTGTTGCGCCGAATCGACGTGCCCTTCATCATCGACCACATGGGACGCGTCAAGGCGGCCGACGGCCTCGGGCAAGGTCCGTTTCAGCTATTGCTGGATCTCTACGGCAGCAACCCGCTGGCCTGGATCAAGGTCTGCGGCTCGGAACGCGTGTCGGTGGGCAAGCGTCCCTTTCGAGATGCCGTACCGTTCGCGCGCGCCCTGATCGGCGTCGATTCGCAGCGCATTCTCTGGGGCACGGACTGGCCGCACCCGAACATCACCAAGGACATGCCCAATGACGGCGAGCTCGTGGATCTGTTTGCGGAAATCTGCCCGGATCCCGCGATGCGCCAGCGCATCCTGGTGGACAACCCAACGCGTATGTACTGGGCTCAATGATCACCCCAGTTCAGAAGATCGGACTCGGTTCCGGACCGGCACGCGTTTCCGCGGGAACGTCGTGTCATCCACTGGGTGAACGATCAGGCGTTTCCGCGGAAACGCTGCTGCGCCATCCACTTGTTGGTCATTCTCGCGTTTCCGCGGAAACGTGCCTCATCACGGCGAGGGTTTCCAAATGATCATCGATTGCCACGGTCACTACACTACCGCACCGGCGGGGCTGCAGACCTTTCGCGAGGACCAGATCGCGGGATTCAAAGGCGGCATCGACGTCCCGCTGTCCGCCTTGCCCAAGATCAGCGACGACCAGATTCGCGACAGTCTGGAGAACGCGCAGCTGAAACTGCAGCGCGCCCGCGGCACGGACTTGACGATTTTCTCGCCGCGCGCATCCGCGATGGCGCACCACATCGGCAATGAAACCACCAGCCGGCGCTGGACTGAAGGCTGCAATGACTTGATCCATCGCGTGGTTTCGCTCTATCCCGACAACTTCATCGGCGTCTGTCAATTGCCCCAATCCCCGGGGGTGGCGCCCGTGAACAGCGCGGCCGAGCTCGAACGCTGCGTCAAGGAGCTGGGATTCATCGGCTGCAATCTGAATCCGGATCCTTCCGGGGGCCATTGGACCTCGCCGCCGCTGACCGATCGGCATTGGTATCCCCTGTACGAGAAAATGGTGGAACTCGACGTACCCGCCATGGTGCATGTGAGTTCCTCCTGCAACCCGAACTTCCATGCCACCGGCGCGCACTACATCAACGCAGATACCACCGCCTTCATGCAATTTCTGACCAGCGACTTGTTCGCCGACTTTCCGCGCCTAAGATTCATCATCCCGCACGGCGGCGGGGCGGTTCCCTATCACTGGGGCCGGTATCGGGGGCTGGCCCAGGACTTGAAGCGGCCGCGGCTCGCTGACTATTTGCTCAAGAACGTGTTCTTCGATACCTGCGTTTATCACCTGCCGGGCATCGAGCTCTTGCTCAAGGTCATCCCGGTCGACAACATCATTTTCGGTTCGGAGATGGTGGGCGCGGTGCGCGGCATCGACCCCGAGACGGGACAGTATTTCGACGACACCAAGCGCTACGTGGATGCGCTCGCCTTGAGCGACGCCGACCGGCACAAGATATTCGAAGGCAATGCCCGCCGCGTGTTTCCGCGGCTCGATGCCAGGCTCAAGGGGTAGTGCACATCGAACGGACCGGCTAAGGAACGATGCCGTAGCGTTCGAACTTTTCGGCAACCTGCGGTGCAATTTGCCTGGCGGCCTCGAGGTCGGTTTCGCTTTCCTTCTTGTTATTCTTGCGTGATTCGGCGACGGCCCTTGCATACAACGCGCGCGCATTCTTGGGCATTATCTCGAGCGCATCGTTGAAATCGGCAATCGCCTTGTCGTAGTCGCCTTGGCGCAGACGCACCAAGCCGCGGCTCAGAAACAAGAACGCGTAGTTCTCGTTCTTTTTGTCCGCCCGGCGCATCGCCGTGTTGCAGTCGCGGAGCGCGGTGGGCAAGTCTTGGTTCTGCAGGGCGCTGCTCAAGCAACGTCCGGCCGTGGCCCTCAGCATGCGCGAATCCTCAGGGTGGTATTGCATCCATAGTGAGAATTGCTCGATCGCCGTGGGCAATCGGTCCATCCGCTCATAGAGTTCTGCCAGCATGAGGCGCAGGTCCGCTTGTTTCGGCGCCAACCGGTCCACGGCTTCCAGATCCGCGATCGCCCCGGGCGTATCTTGCTTCGCGAGCTTGATTTCGGCGCGTGGAATGTAGGCGGGCAGGAAATCCTGCTTGAGCAGGAGCACGTGGTCATAGTCGGTCAGTGCAAGATCAGCCTGACCGCTCGCCCGATAGGCGTCGGCGCGCTGATAATAATATTCGGGCTCATTCGGCGACAGCTGGATCGCGGTCGAAAGATCAGACAACGCGGGGCCAAAGTCACGCCGCGCCGCCAGTGCCGAGCCGCGGCGCGCAAGCTCCGCGGCGCGCGGCGCGGATGCGTCGGAATTGTCGGCTTGCTTCGCTTCGCCGGCGGGCGCATTAGATTGGTCTTCGGGGCTACCCGGTGACGGGACCGCACGGTTCTGCGACAGATTGAATACCGGACCACCGTTATACGACAAGAAAAGCTTGTGCTCCTTATTCGCCACAAAAATTCGATGCGATACGAAAAAATCCGCGCCTACCAGCATGTCGGCGTTGTCCACTCCGATATCGGCGATACGCAGCTTGGTATTCTTGATTTCCTCTCCGTCGCCTATCTTGAAGCTTGCAAATGGCGCGATGTATTGCTTGGTCACCCCGCGGCCGATTCCGCTGGTGTACCCCGAGGCAACTACACCCGGCGAGTCAGGTTTCACACCCGCGCGCTCGGCGGCCTTGAGCGAGAGCAGCGACGTGAAGGCGCCGGAATCGAATTCCACGCGAATTTGCTTGTCATTCACATAGGCAACGCCAATGGTATTGGGGTGCCAGGGGTCGATGCGGTCGATCGGCATGGACGAATAAGCCTGTCCCGGCGCCAGCCAGTACGCGAGGAGTGTGTGGTCGCAATCTTCCGTGCGAAATAAGCGAATCACGCCCGTAGCCAGGTCGTATTCGACATCGAATTGTTCCAGAAGATTCTGGCCGAGCAGTCCCGCGGTGCCGACATCGCTGCCGCCCACCAGAAACTCGCGGTTCTTGAGGATGATGCCGACTATCGAGAATTCCTTCACCGTGGCCACGCGAACGTCCGCGGCACCGCCGATCCCGATTACCCTTAGTCCGAGCGGCGCATGCGTCGTTTTCAGGTTGTACTCCGCAGCCGTGGCGGAACTGATCATGCTGTAAAACGCGCCGCTGTCCAAAATGAACTTGGCATCCCTATGGTTGATCTTCACGTCGATCGTGGGACGCAAGCTGTTCATCGTGATCGGCAGCTCGACCACTTTGGCAATTTTACATTTCTTTTCAGCCCCAAGGCTCGAGGGTGCGCCAAGACATGCCCCGCAACCGATCAGCACGGCAATGAGCCGGATCGGCGGCGAAGGCATCAGCGCAACGCCGGCGCCGCGCCGTAGACGATCTTGCCGCCGACCATGGTCGTGACCACGCGCGTCTTGCCGATGGTCTCGAGCGGGACCGCAAAAATGTCCTGCGACAGGACGGCGAGGTCCGCTAGCTTGCCCACTTCCAGAGTACCGACCTCCTTGTCGGAAAAAGCGGCGAACGCGGAACCTTGCGTGTAGGCGCGAACCGCATCGGCCACGCCGATGCGCTCGTCGGGTACGTAGATCGCGCCGGTGACACGGGCGCCGCCTTGACCGGCTCCGTCGAGCGGCCCGCCGGCGATATTGGCCGTATCGGCGGACTTCCACACCTGCCGCGTGACGGTCTGTTGAATCGACACGAATGGGTCGGGGGGCCAGGTGCACGGCCAGTCGCTGCTGAAGGCGAGCACGGCGCCGCTGGCTTGCAGCGAGCGCCATCGATCGGACGGCACTTCATCGGCCGGATCGAAGTTGCCGCCATCATCGCCGCAGCAGAACGAGGGCTGCATATCGGCGATCACCGAGAGCCGGGCGAAGCGCGGCAGGTCGACGGCATCCACCAGGTCCGCGTGCTCGACGCGCAGCCGGCGGTCGCGCGGCCCGTGCGCCTGTTCCAGACGCTCGTAAGTATCCAGAATCATGTGCACTGAATCGGCTCGCAGGGCATGCGTCATGATTTGGTAGCCGCGCGCGTCGAGTTCCGTGACCAGAGTTTCGTAATCATGGGCGGTATAGACCAGGGGCGGAATCAGTCCGGTGCCGCCGTCCGCAAAGAATTTCACCAGGTTCGCCGACACCCACTCATCGTGGTATCGCTGTCGCGCCCGCTCCAGATCGGCGAGAAATTCCGGAGTCAAGTGGTGCTGCACGGCGACCGACCCGAAGCTCGTGCGTGTACGCACGGTGAGCGTACCGCGGTCGCGCAGAGCGCCGTAGAGCTCGATCTCGGCCAGATCGCCGGTGGCGTTGACGACGCTGGTGATACCCATGCTGTTCAAGTACCGGGTCGCTGCTTGAACCATGGCCAATTTATCCTCGAGCGGCACGCGGACGGCGACCGCGCGCGCGGCGAGCTGCATGGCGGCCTCGAGCAGGACACCGCTCGGGTGTCCGCTCGCGTCGCGAATCACGCCGCGTTCTTCGTCGCTGTCGGCGACCGGCCGGTCAGTGACACCGGCCATCTGCAAGGCGGCGGAGTTCAACCATACCGCATGCTCGGAGGAATTGTGGATCACGACCGGGCGGTCCGCCACGGCACGGTCCAGCAGCGCATGCGTCGGCGTCGACGGCGGCACGGTGCTGAAGTCCGCGCGACCGAATAGCACGGCGTCGTGCGGATGGGCCGCGGCATAGGCCTTCAAACGCTCGACCAGGAGTTCCGCCTTCTCCGGCGTGATGCTGGACTCCGGCGTGGACAGGTTCAACCCGTGCAGGGCGTACGCACCGTAAAGCACGTGCGTGTGCGAATCGACGATGCCGGGAATGACGGTCTGTCCGTGCAAGTCGATCACCTGAGCGCGGCTGCTGCGATGTTTCAGGACGGCCGCATCCGTGCCGATGGCCTCGATACGCGTTCCGCTGACCGACACAGCCGAGGCCCAGGGTGCCCGGGGGTTGCCCGTGTAGATGTGACCGTGGATGAACAGTGTATCCGCAGCGAACGCATCGGCCTGCCGGCCCAACGCGAGCAGAATCGCGCAAACGCCTGCCACTGGACTCAGCTTCATGTACCTCTCCCGTTGCAGAGCACTAGATCTCCTCCAGCCATTGACGCAGCGCTAAAGAGACCGCATCCGGCCGTTCGATCGGCGCCATGTGACCGGCCCCATGGACTTCGAACAGCGTCGCATGCGGAATCCTGCGCCTCATGGTCTCGTGCTGCGACACCGGCGACCACGTATCCTCGCTGCCGCTGAGCAACAGAGTAGGCACGCCGATCGTGGGCAACACCGACAATGCTTCCGGCCTGTTCAACAGAGCGTTGATCTGACCGGCATACGAATCGGGGGTCGAGCGCTCGACCATCGCGATCAAACGCGGCATGAGTTCCACGGTTCGAGCGCTGCCGTGGGCCATCATCGGCGGCAGCCATTCGGCCGCGAGCGCCGACATGCCGCGCTCGTACGCCAGCCGCAGCAAGCGGCCGCGGCTCTGCG
>Ga0137409_10000129_pt1 | contig 71168 bp, 60 predicted proteins | sample CZODoug1_16funga_FD_122059 | JGI IMG/M metagenome (GOLD analysis project Ga0137409, IMG submission 122059) | Vadose zone soil fungal communities from Angelo Coast Range Reserve, California, USA - CZODoug1_16fungal (Hybrid Assembly) | ecosystem: Environmental > Terrestrial > Soil > Vadose zone... | reverse complement strand
TAGTAGCCGGCGTGGCGTGCCACTGCCGCGAGCGACTCGAAGTCGAGCGGCTTCACGATGTAGCTGTTCGCGCCGAGGTCGTAGCTGTCCGCCACGTCTTTCTCTTCCTTCGACGAGGTCATGATCACGATCGGAATGCGCTTGGTGCGCTCGTCGCTCTTGATCGCGCGCGTGACCTCGATGCCGCCGACGCGCGGCATCTTGAGATCGAGGAGGATCAGCCGAGGGCCGTTGCTGGTCCTGCCGGCGTAGGCGTTGCGCCGGAACACATAGTCGAGCGCTTCCTCGCCGTCCTTCACCCAAGTGATGTGGTTCGCGAGCCCCTGGTCCTTGAGGCCGCGCATCGCGAGCTCGGCGTCGAGCGGGTTGTCCTCGACCAACAGAATCTCTACCTGCTCAAACTCTTCCACCGCCTGACTCCTTGGGCAAAGTGAAGTGAAACGTCGCGCCCTCGCCGAGCCGTGCGTCCGCCCAGACCCTGCCGCCGTGACGCGTCACGATTCGATGCACGAGCGCGAGACCCACGCCCGTTCCCGGAAACTCGTCGCCGTGATGCAGGCGTTGGAACACGCCGAACAGCTTGTCCTGATAGCGCGGATCGAAGCCCGCTCCGTTGTCGCGCACGAAGTACACGTACTCGTGCTCTTCGCTGATCGCGCCGACCTCGACGACGGGTGCGTCCTTCTTGCCCGAGAACTTGATCGCGTTCGACAGCAGGTTCACCCACACCTGCTCGAGCAGGCTGCGGTCGGCCGTCGCGCGAGGCAGTGTGCCGATGCGGAACTCGATGCGTTGGGCCTGCCCGTTGACGAGGCGCTGGTAGGCGCCGGCGGCGAGCTCGCGCATGTCGACCTCCGCCGGCTGCAGCGCCTTGCGGCCGAGACGCGAGAACGCGAGCAGGTCGTCGATCAGCGCGGCCATCCGTTCGGCCTCGCTCTTGATCACGGCGACCTTGCGTTGGGCTTCGGTGTCGAGCTGCGCCTCGTGGTCCTTCATGAGCAGCGTGCAGAAACCGTTGATCGCGCGAATCGGCGCACGCAAGTCGTGCGACACGGAATAGCTGAAGCCCTCGAGGTCCTTGTTGGCGGCCTCGAGCTGCGCGGTGCGCAGCGTCACGCGCTGCTCGAGCTCCGCGTTCAGCGTGCGCAGGCTCCGCTCGGCGGTGCGCTGATCCTCGATGTCGAGGATCGCGCCGATCCACTCCTCGACGGCGCCCGTTTGGTCGCGCATCGGCGCCGCGCGCAACGCGACGTAGCGGTGCCGTCCCGACGCGGCGTGCCAGAGCTTGAGCTCGGCCTCGAACGGGGCCGGCTCGTCGACGGCCTTCGACCACGCGATCTCGAGCGCCTGGCGGCCGTCCTCGTCGAAGGCCCTGCGCCAGCCGAACTCCCGATGCTCCTCGAACGACTGGCCCGTGTAGGCCGTCCAGGCTTCGGCTTGCTCCACGAACCTGCCGCGTGGGTCGCTGACCCAGACGACCTGCGTCAGCGCGGAGATCAAGGTGCGGACCCGGCGCTGGCTCGAGTCGCGAGCCTTCTGCGCGCGCTCGCGTTCCTCGACCTCGCTCTGGAGCCGCCGATTGGAGTCCTCGAGCACCTTCGTGCGGCTGTCGATCTCCGACAGCATGCTGTTGAACGCGGCGGCGAGCACGCCCACCTCGTCGTCGCTCTTCGTGGATGCGCGCAACGCGAAGTCGCGCTTCTCGATCACGTGCCGCGCCACCGATGTGATATCGGCGATCGGCCCCGTGACGTTCTTGTGCAGGCGCCCCGACATCAGCAACGCTGCCGCGAGGCTCGCGACGAGCACCGTCGTCAAGATCGCGGCGTAGTCGCCGAGCCGGCCGAGCAGGTCGTATTCGGCGCTCAGGTAGACGGTGCCCAGGATCTCGTTGTTGGCGACGATGCGCTTGAACAGCGTGAGCTTGTTGCCGTCCACGACGGTGCCGTCGACTTCGGCGAGCGTGGGGAACTCGGCGTCCTCGTGACCGTGTGCGGAATAGCGCGAGAACAGGCTGCCCTTCGCGGTGTAGATGGCCGCTTGCGTCACGCTCGGATGGACCTTCAGGAACTCGAGGTAGCTTTGCGCCGACTTCGGGTCCTCGAACTCGAGCGCGGCGGCCGCCGCGAGCCCTAGGATGTCGGCTTGCGCGGTGAGCTCGGCCACGCGGCGCTCGCGGAACGAGCGCACGTCGTAGATCGTCATCGCGATGCCCGTCAGCACCAGCGCGGCGGCCGTGGTCGTGATCACCACCACGAGCAGCTTGCCGCGAACGGATTTGGCGAGCCGCATCGCTCTACTCCGGTCCCCGGTGCACCGAGTCGGCGACCGCGAGAAGCCGCGAGTTGAGCTTGAGCATGCTTTGCTCCGCGGCGTAGAGCGAGATTTCGAACCGAACGCGATCCTTGTCCTGCGTGAAGTTGATGATGCTGCCGGCGGCGAGCGCGCCCGCGGACTCGGTGACGGTGAGGATCGGGCGGGTGCGCGCGTTCGCGAGCAAGCCGCGCTCGCCGCCGCGCGCCTGGTTGGCGATGAACAGGATTTGCAGGCCGTCGAACGAGTCGTCCGGCGCAACGCGCCGTACGTTGATCGCGCGGCCGGCGACCGTGCGGCCGCGCGTGATCTCGGCGAGCTCCGCGGCGAACGGGTCGGCTCCGGCCACGCCTATGGTGATCGGCTCGACGGCCGAGCTCGTCGTGTCGGGCCACTCGACGTAGCCCGCAAACTTGTAGAGGAACGCGGCCTTCACGCTGCTCGCGGCCACGGGAGGCGCGTCGCGGACTTGCGCCGAGCACACGGCGGCGGCCAAGAATATTGCGACCCACGCGGCTGCCGGTCCCAGCCGGCGCGCGCCCCTTCCGGCGCGGCTTGCGACGCGTCGCGCGGCTACCATCGTCCTCAACGCCTCCGCTGACTACGGTCGCGTTGTGATTCCGCCGACGGCGCGAACGTGATCGGCGCCGCCTGATGCATGGCGAGCCATTGCACGGTGGTCGCCGCGGCCGCGGGGCGTCCGATCAAGTAGCCTTGCACTGCGTCGCAGCCGAGCGCGTGCAGCAGCTCCGCCTGCTCGGCCATCTCTACGCCCTCGGCGACGGTCTTCATGCCGAGCGATTTCGCGAGACCGATCGTGGTCTGCACGATCAGGCGATGGTTGCGGTTGGTCGCGAGGTCGCAGACGAAGCTCCGGTCGATCTTGAGCACGTCCGCGGGCAGCCCCGCGAGTATCTTCAGCGACGAGTGACCGGTGCCGAAGTCGTCGATCGCCACCGACACGCCGGCCTCGCGCAGGCGCGCGAGGCTCGAGCTCGCTTTGCGCGGGTCGGCCATCAAAGTGCTTTCGGTGATCTCGAGCTCGAGTCGGCGCGGCCCGTTGGGGATGCCGTCGACGAGCTGGAGCACTCGGTCCGCAAAGTCGTCGCGGTCGAGCTGCTTCTGCGACACGTTGACCGCGACGCGAACGCCGCCCGCGGTCGTGGCCCAGTCGGCCGATTCGCGTAGCGCCTGCACTATCACCCAGGCGCCGACCTCTTCGATGAGGCCGAGCGACTCGAGCATCGGTACGAATACCACGGGCGACACCGCATCCTGGTTCTCGCGCGGCCAGCGCAGCAGGGCTTCGACGCCTTCGAGCAAACCCGATGCGAGCGCGACCTTCGGCTGGTAGTGGAGCGCGAACCCTCGCTCCGCGACCGCCCGCCGCAGCTCGTTGGTGAGGCTCAAGCGTTCCGACGCGCGCGCGCTCATGTTCGGTCGATGACGTAGACAGCGGTCGCCGGTTTCCTTCGCGTGTTGCCATGCCATTTGCGCCGCCTGGAGCAGCGTCTCGGCCTCCATCCCGTCGTCGGGGTACTCGGCGATGCCGCCCGTCGCGGACACGCGCAGCTCGTGCCCGTCGAGCTCGAACGGAGGATCGAACACCAGGCCGAGACGCTCGGGCAGTCGGTCGGCTTCGGCGGACGAGCCGACGTCGACGAACGCGGCGAAACGGTCGCCGCCGAGCCTGCAGAGCGCGCCCGTATCGGAGAATGCAGACTTCGAGCGCTCGGCGACGAGCTGCAGTAGCAGGTCGCCGGAATGATGACCGAGCCCGTCGTTGATCATGCCGAGGTCGCAGATGTCGAAGACGAGCAGGGCGACGCGGCGATTCGCGCGGCGCGCGTCCTCGATAGCCCCGCCGAGTCGCTGCAGGTAGAGGCTGCGATTGGCGAGAGCCGTGAGCGGGTCGAAGTACTCGAAGCGCTCGGCGCTTTCCTTGCTGTGCAGATACTGCAGCGCGAAGGTGATGTTCTCCGCCACCTGTTTGAGCAGCGCGAGCTCCGCCTCGCCGAACACGTCGGGCTCTTCGGAGTGCAGCTCCACGACGCCGATCGACGTTCCCTCGATCACGAGCGGCAACGTGATGCACGCGCGCACGCCGCGTTCGAGCAGCGCCTCGCGGTCCGCTACGCGAATGCCGAGATCGCTCGCGTCCGTGATGTCGCTCACGATCACCGGCTGCCCGGTCGCGAGCGCTTGGGTTACGGGGGTCGTGCCTTCGGGCAAGGTCGCGCCCACCGACCACTTGGTCGACTCGTTGCGCTCCGACCCGTAGGAATGAACCAACGGCCGCGCGTCCTCGCTGCCGCCGGGAAGCAGATAGATCTTGGCCCGCTGGTAGCCGCCGACGCGCACGGCGAGGCGGCAGGATTCCTTCAAGAGCTGCTGTCGATCGCGGAGCCGGATCACCGCCGAGCTCGCGCCGCTCAAGAAGCGCAGCGCGCGGTTGAGCCGGCGGATCCGGACCTCCTGCGCCATGCGCACCGTGACGTCGCGATCGCTGCCGCGCATGCCGCGGAACACGCCGTTGTCGTCGCGCAGTGCGACGGCCTTGCGTTCGAGCCAACGAGTCTTGCCGCTCTTGTGACGCCAGCGCAGTGTGATCGTGGCGCCGACGTCTCCGCCGTTCTCGAGCTCCGCGAAGTTCGTCTGCAGGCGCAACTCTTCCGACGGGTCGACGTAGTCCGTCGCGCGCCGGCCGAGGACCTCGTGGTGGCGGTAGCCCAAGATCTCGCTGATGCTCGGGCTCGAGAACGTGAAGCGGCCGTCGCGATCGCACTCCCAGATCCAGTCGCCGGAAGTATCGATGATCGCCTGCAGGCGCGATTCGCTGCGCCGCAGCATCTGTTCCGCGAGGTCGCGGGCGCGCGCGTCTTCCGCTTGACGTACCGCTCCGCGAATCGCGGGCACGAGGCGGAGCAGATTGTCCTTGAGCACGTAGTCGACGGCGCCGCGCTTCAGCGCTTCTATCGCGCGTTCCTCGCCGATCGTGCCGGAGACGAAGATGAACGGAATGTCCGGCGCCTCGGAGCGTGCGATCCTGAGCGCCGAGAGGCCGTCGAACCCCGGCAACGAGAAGTCCGAGAGGATGAGCTGCGGCGCGAAGTCCGTAAGCGCCGAGCGAAACTGGATCTCGGTCACCACGGTCTTGAAGGCGGCGTCGAATCCATCCTCGGCGAGCCGCGCGCGGATGAGCTCCGCTTCGACTTGATTGTCCTCGAGGTGCAGGATGCGGACCGCTTGCGCAGCGTCGGCGGATTGGGGCGTCGCTGACGGCATGGGCCTCGATCCGCTCAGCGGCTCTTGCGACGCAATTGCCGCGCGCGAGCGTGGCGCCGGTCGATGGCGACCGCCGTGTCAGCGGTGTCTGCCGGTGCGAAGGGGCTCGGGTGCGGTCGTCTGTCCATGGCGGGTGGTCCCTCCGCTCGAAATCCAGCACGAGTCACTCGACAAGCTAGCGATCCGATCGCTGCCACGCGTGGAAACAAGTCACAAATCCCGAGGCGCGGCGCGGCGTCCGCCCGTTTTGGAATATCGTCGGGGCCCCTTTTGACACGTGCCCGCCGCTCGGGTCGTGATTCTGTTCACAGGCCCGGTGGCGCAGTCGGCCTAATATCCTCGGCTGGCTGGTTATTGGCCGAAGCCTCGAGGAGCGACGTTGGCGGCGAAGCGGGCGAGAGTGCTGTTCGTGGACGACGAGCCGCACGTGCTAACCACGATGCGGCGCACTCTCGCCGAGGACTTTGACGTTCACACGGCCGAATCCGGCGGCGACGCGCTCGCGCTGCTCGAAGGGAACGAACCGTTCAGTGTGATCGTGGCGGACTGCCGGATGCCGAAGATGAACGGCATCGAGCTCTTGAGCCGCGTGAGCCGCGAGCACCCCGACTCCATCCGTATCATGCTCACCGGCAACACCGATCAGCAGACCGCGGTTCAGGCCCTCAACAAAGGCGACATCTTCAAATTCCTCAACAAGCCCTGCGACACGGATTCGTTGCGCACTGCCGTGCGCCAGGGGGTTCGCCAGCATGAGCTCGTCACCGCCGAGAAGGAGCTGCTCGAGAAGACGCTCCACGGCAGCATCAAGGCTCTCGGCGAGCTGTTGAGCCTCGCCAAGCCCGAGGCGTTCGGCCGCACGGACCGGATCCGAAGGAAGGCGCGCGAGCTTGCGGCCTTGATTCCGGGCGTCAACCTCTGGGAGCTCGACACCGCGGCGCTGCTGTCGCAGCTCGGCTGCATTCAACTCTCGCAGGACGTTCTCGACAAGGTGGCGCAAGGCAAGGCGCTGACCTCGACCGAACGGATGGAATTTGCGGCACACGCGACCATCGGTGCCGAAGTGATCGCGCGGATCCCGCGCCTCGAGAAAGTCGCTCGGATCATTCTCTATCAGCACAAGAACTACGACGGCAGCGGCTGGCCGCACGACGACGTCAAGGGAGACGGCCTGCCGCTCGAGGCTCGTGTGCTTCGCGCCTCGATGGCGCACGACGAGCTTACGGCGCAAGGGATGTCGGACACCGAAATCATGGTGCACCTCGCCGAGAACAAGGGGCGCGTCGATCCCGCCGCTTATGCGGCGCTCGACCAGCTTGCGCGCAACGCGACGAGCGCGGCTGAGCGGCGCGTGCTACCGAACGAGCTCGAAGTAGGCATGATCCTTCAGGAGGACTTGAAGACCGACAACGGCACGATGCTTCTCTGCCGCGGCGCCGAGGTGACGAGCGGGTTCTGCGACCACTTGAAGAAGCTCGAGGAGCGGGGGATGGTGACGAAGCGTTTCCTCGTCGCCGTTCCCGCGAACGCTGAGCGCGTCGCATAGCCATGTCGGCGCCGCTTCCGAAAGTCCTGATCGTCGACGACAGCGCGACCGACCGCGAGCTCGCCGCGGCGCTGTTGCGCGAGAAATTCGTCGTGCTTCATGCTCCCGACGCGGAGCGTGGCTACGAGGTCTACCTTTTGGAGCAGCCGGACTGCGTGCTGCTCGACAACAATCTGCCGGGAATGGCGGGCGTCGACGCGCTCGCGGGCTTCGTGCGCGCGGGCGCGGCCGTCGTCATGCTCACCGGCGGCGGCAGCGACACCTTGCCCGCGGAGGCCTTCAAGCGCGGTGCGCGCGACTTCGTCCTCAAGAATCACCTGAACCGCAACATGCTCGAGCGCATCGTTACGCGCGAAATAGAGCGGCGGCGGCTCGAGCTCGAGCTGCACGATGCACAGGTTGGCTTGCGCGTTGCGCAGAGGCTCGAGGCGATCGGCCAGCTCGCGGCGGGCGTGGCGCACGAGATCAACACGCCGGCGCAATACGTCGACGGCAACATCACATTTCTGGCAGAGCGATTTGCCACGCTCATGCCGCTGCTCGAGGCGCTGAAGGAACGGATCGCCGCCTGTCCGGGCGACGTGGATCGCCTGCGCCAGCTCGCCGACGACGCGAATCTCGATTTTCTCCTCGGCGAGATCCCCGCGGCGCTCAAGGAGGCGGCCCTCGGCATGGGCCACATCAAGAAGATCGTCACGGCCATGAAGGAGTTCTCGCACCCGAGCGACGACAAACAGGCCGCCGATCTCAATCACGGCATCGCGAACACCGTGACGATCGCGCGCAACGAGTGGAAGTATGTCGCCGACGTCGACCTCGACCTTGCGCCAGACTTGCCGCACGTGGTGTGCTTCCCGTCCGAGATCAATCAGGTCGTGTTGAATCTGATCGTCAACGCCGCGCACGCCATCGGCGACGTCTTCGACGGCGAGAACGGCAAGGGCAAGATCCGGATCGGCACGCGGCGCGACGGCGCCGACGTCGTGATCGAGATCGAGGACAACGGCTGCGGTATCCCCGAGGCGAACCTAAGCAAGATCTGGGACCCGTTCTTCACGACGAAAGAGGTCGGCAAGGGCACGGGTCAGGGGCTTGCGATCGCCCACCGCATCGTCGTGGATCATCACGGCGGTGCGATTCGAGTTGCCTCCCAGGTTGGCCAGGGCACGCGCTTCGCGATTCGGCTGCCGATCGAGCCCGCGGAGGTCGATGCCGGTGCCGACGCTGCCGCGCGGACGGACGACGTGCGCGAGTCGGTCCGTGCCGCGGGCTAACCCCGTGGCGGCGGCGAGCACACCTCGCCGGCGCGAAACCCGGCCGCGGCCGCAGGCCGGGTCATCGCGAGCTTTCGCTAGAGCCTGACCAACCGGTGCGGGGCTCCGCGGTGCACCACCGTGAGCAGCTCGTTGTCGACCTGCCGAACGGCGTCCTCCACGGCGTCCTTCACGCACTTCTCCGACCAGCCGGACGGAGCGGGGACGTGCGCACGCAGCTCCGCAGCGCACACCGCGCGCGCGGCGTCCTGCAAGCGCTCGTATAGCGCCTGCACGTCGCCGAGCCTGTCGAGATCGAGGTCCGCGGCCTTGACCACCGTGCTGGGCGTGCCGTCGGCTGCGTACGCGATCGTCGTTTCGCTCGCCAACGCGTGATTCGACAGCGCGAGCGACGCGCCGCCGATCAATAACGCCGAGACGATTTTCTGAAACTTCTTCATTGCAGTCTCCGTAGTTGTCGTTGCAGGGGCACGCACTGCCAATTCAACTTGCGTGCCAGCGCGCGAAACCACGCACGATCAAGGCCTTGTCCGCGACCGCTGCTTCCGGCGCGGCTCGCAACGTCTCGCTCGCGGCGCAGCGAGTCCCGCGCCCGGGATGGGTGGCCGGGCCGCGTCCCGGTGCGGCGACTACATTCCCTATTTCGGAACTTTCTGCTATATCGAGTGCGCTGGTAAGAGTGGAGCCCTTCGCGGAGAGACCTCATGCGGTGGACGATTCCGGTGCTGTCTCTTGCCCTCGCGTGCGGCGCGGCGCGCGCGCAGCCGGTGTTGTCGGCGGATGCGACCGTCGCGGAGCGTGCGTCGTTCTACGAGCGCGTGGCGCGCAACGAATCTCCGGCGGCTCTCACGCAGCTGGCGCGCAAGGCGGCCGAGTCGCCGTCCGGGCCGATGCAGCGTTTCCAGATCGAGGCGGTGTTGGATCGCTACTTCGAGCTCGATCCCGAGGGAGCCGTGCGTCTCGCCGGCGAGATGCGCCGTTCGGGAGCGGCGGATCTCGTGCAGATGCTCTACGAGCGGTTGGCCCGAGCGGACGCAAGTGCCGCGCTGTCTGCCCTGAGTCTCGTCGACGACCCGACAGAAGAGCGGCTCGCCGCGCTCGCCGTCTTGCGGGGGCTCGGCGACGACGCGAAAGCGCTCGGGCTCGTGGTGGCGACGTTGCATGGCGTCGATGTCGAGCAGTTTCGCGCCGAAGCGCTGCAGCGGCTCGCGTCGAAGTCCCCGCGTGAAGCGCTCGCCGGCGCCCTCGCCCTTCGCGATCCGGCGAGACGCAACTCCGTCGCATCGGTGGTGGTCGCGCAATGGGGATCTCGAGCTCCGGCCGACGCGCTGGCGGAGGTCGGCCGCGTCGGCGATCCGGCGCTGCGCGCGACGCTGCGCAACGTCGTGCTCGGCAGCTGGACGGACGTCGACAGCCTCGCAGCGTACGTCGACACGCTCGATGCCGCCGCGCAGCGCGAAGTGCTTGCGAGCGGCATGTTGGGACGGCTGATTCAGGCGGATCCCGCGCGGGCGGCCGAGATCGCGGCGGGCATGCCCGCGGGCGACGCTCGTCGGGGCGTGCTGATGCAGATTGCCGCGAGCTATGCGGAAAAAAATCCGGAAGCCGCGCTCGCATGGGCGCAAGGGCTCGGTGCAGAGGAGCCGATGCTCGTGAGCTCGGTCCTCGGCGCGGCCGCGAGGCGCGATCCCGCTCGCGCGTTCGACGTCGCCGCGTCGCTCGCCGAGCCGGTGCGCTCGCAAGCCATGGTCACGGTCATCGGCAGCGGTGTCGGCGAGACGCGGCAGTTCGAGGCGCTCGCCGGCCGCATCGCGCGGTTGCCCGAAGGAAGCTCGAAGTCGCAGCTGTTCGGCATGCTCGTGAACTCGTGGGCGAGCAGAACGGGCAACGCCGCTCCCGCCTTGACCTGGATGCTGGCCAACGCGTCGGCGGTTCCTCCGGCGGCGTTCGAGCAAGTCGCGTACACGTTCGCGCAATCCGACCCGGCCGCCGCGGCGGGGTACGTGGACCGGGTGCCGAGCGCCGCGCGCGGGACCTGGATAGGCGCCGTGGCGATCGGCTACGCGCGCGGCGATCCGCAAACCGGCATCGCGTTCCTCGAGCGCTTCCGCGGCGACCCGGCGTACGATCGCGCGGCGGTCGCGCTCGCGCCGCAGATCGCGGCCTTCGATCCGCCGGCGGCCGCGCGCCTGCTCGCGTCCACCGGGCCGCGCGCCCCCGACGGGTATGGCGCCGAGATTCAAGTCGGCCGCGCATGGGCGGCGCGCGACCCGGCGGCCGCCGCGGCGTGGGCGATCGAGCTGCCGCCCCTGCAGCGCAACATCACCCTGTCGATGGTGAGCACGACCTGGGCCTCGTCGAATCCCGACGCTCTGCGCAGCTGGGCGTTGAGCTTGCCGCAAGGCGAGAAACGCGACGCCGCGCTCAGCGCGGCGGTTCGTACCCGCGGCACGGCGCCGCCCGACCCGGAAGTCCTTGCGGCGTTCAGCGACGATCGCGTGCGCCAAGGTGCGTTGATGACCGCGATCGTGAATGTCGCCATCGCGGACCCGCCGGCCGCACGCCGTTTGATGGAGACCTACATCACCGACCCGCGGATGCGCACCCAAGCCCAGCAGATGATCGACACGATCCCGAGGGGCGCGATGCCGACGCCGGCCGGCGGATTTTTCGGCGTGCCGGTCACCGTGCCGTCGCAGGCGTTCGTGGTGCCGCCCGGCGGCGTCGCCGTGCAGCCGGGAGTCGTCGGCACGATCATCGGCACGGCGCCCGGCGGCGCTTTCGTAGCGCCGGACGGTAGGTTGATCGGGCCGCGGCCGGGATTCACCGGGGTGTCGCCTGTCGATCCGGTGCTGAGAGCGTCCCCGCCGCCCGCGCCGCCGCCGTCGAACGTGAGAGCGCCCGACCGCCGCGAAGAACCGTGACTGCGGCGTTGTTTCGTTTACTATCCCCCGGGCGCCCGGGAAGGGGCGACGACAACCGCCATGAAATATCTTCCGTTGCTCTGGGCCAGCCTGCGGCGCAAGCGCGTGCGAACCGTGCTGACGTTCGCGTCGGTGGTGGTCGCGTTTCTGTTGTTCGGCGTGCTCGAGGCCGTGCAATACGCGCTGACGGGCGGCGCCGAGCTCGCGGGGCAGGACCGCCTAGTCACGCAGCACAAGATCTCGATCATTCAACCGTTCCCGCTGTCGTACCTCGACCGGATCCGCTCGGTCGACGGCGTCGCGGCCGCGACCTCGCAGACGTGGTTCGGCGGCGTCTACCAGGACGACCGCAACCAGCTCAACGTGATCGTCACCCATGCGGACTCGTTCGTCGACGTGTACGCGGAATACCTCACCCCACAGCAGAAGGCCGCTTGGCTCGCCGATCGCACGGGTGCGATCGTCGGGAGCGACATCGCCGAGCGCTGGCATTGGGGAATCGGCGACGTGGTCCCCATGATGTCCAACATCTATGTGAAGCGCGGCGGCGGCAACACTTGGGACCTCAAGATCTCTGCGATCTATCACGTCGATAGCGGCGACAACTCGTCGGTCTACTTTCACTACGACTACCTGAACGAGGACCGGAATTTCGGGCGTGACGAGATCGGCTGGGCGGTGTTCAGGGTGGCCGACACGAGCCGCAGCGAAGACATCGCGCGCCGCATCGACGCGATGTTCGCGAACTCGTCGGCAGAAACACGCACCACGACGGAGAGCGCGTTCCTACAGGGCTTCGCGAACCAGATGGGCAACATCGCCGCGATCGTGACCATCGTCGCGGCCGCCGTGTTCTTCACGATGCTGCTCGTCACCGCGAACGCGATGGCGCAGTCGGTGCGCGAGCGGGTCCGCGACATCGCCGTGCTGCGGACGCTCGGGTTCTCGAACTCGGCCGTCGTGCTGCTGGTGCTGGCCGAGGGCGTCGTGATCACGGCGCTGGGTGCGGCGCTCGGCCTCTATCTCGGCAGCGGCGTCACGCGCGGCATCGGCGCGCAGGTCCAGACCTTCCTGCCGTTGATGAGCATTCCGCCGCAGACGTTCGTGACCGGGGGTGCGCTCGCCCTCGCGCTCGGCGCGCTGTCGTGCGCGCTGCCGTGCACTCAGATCTGGCGTCTGTCGGTGGTCGAGCAGCTGCGTCGAACTTAAGGACCGCTCGCAATGAATCCGTTGAAGCAAGCCGCGGTGGTCACCGCGATGAATCTCCGCAGCCTGCGCCAGCGCAGGGGCACGTCGCTGGTCGCGATCGTTGGCATCGCGGGAGTCGTCGCCGTGCTGATCGGCATTTTCTCGATCAGCGCCGGATTCAACGCGGTGCTCGATCTCTCGGGCGCCGACGACGTTGCGATCGTGCTGCGCGGCGGCACGAGCAGTGAGATGACGAGCGGTCTCTCCCAAGAGCAGACGCGGGTCATCGGCGACGCGCCGGGCGTTCTGCACGACTCGGGCGCGCCCGTCGCCTCCGCCGAGCTCTATGTGTTGGTCGACGTGCCGCTGAAGGGCACGGGGACGCCGGCCAACGTGCCGTTGCGCGGCGTCGGCACGCACGCGTCGAGCCTGCGCAAGGGGTTCACGATCGTCTCGGGCCGTGCGTTCCGGCCGGGTACGAACGAGGTCGTCGTTGGCCGCGGCGCTGCGCAGCAGAACGAGGGGCTAGAGGTCGGCAAGGTGCTGCGCAACGGCCAGCTCGAGTGGAACATCGTCGGCATTTTCGGCGACAGCGGCAGCATCGCGGAGTCCGAGATCTGGAGCGACGCGATCGTGCTCCAGGGCGCCTACAACCGGGGCACGTCGTATCAGTCCACGCGCGTGCGGCTCGAGAGCGCGGGCGCGTTCCGCGGGTTCAAGGACGCGCTCACGAGCGATCCGCGGCTCAACGTCGGCGTCTTCACCGAGCGGCAGTACTACGCGGAGCAATCGCGGACGCTCGTGACGCTCGTGACCGTGGTCGGTCAGACGATCGCGGTGCTGATGGGGCTCGCGGCCGTGTTCGGCGCGCTCAACACGATGTACTCGGCGGTGTCCGCGCGCACGCGCGAGATCGCGACACTGCGTGCGATCGGCTTCGGCGCGGTGCCCGTCGTCACCTCGGTGCTGGTGGAGGCGTTGCTGCTCGGTATGATCGGTGGAGTTGCGGGCGCGCTGATCGCGTACTTCGGCTTCAACGGCATTCGCGCGTCCACGATGAACCTTTCGTCGTTTAGTCAGATCACCTTCGCGTTCACGGTTACGCCCGCGCTGCTGGTGCAGAGCATGAGCTACGCCCTCGTGCTCGGTTTCTTCGGCGGGCTGATGCCGAGCGTGCGCGCGGCGCGCCAGCCGATCACGACCGGACTGCGCGACTCGTAGGGCGGGCCAGTCGATGCGTAGCGCCATCGGTCCGATCACGTGTGCGCTCGCCGCCGCGCTCGTCGTCGCGGCCATCCCGCGGGCCAACGCGCAGCTGCGTGTGTTCGGCAACACCACCACGATCGAGCTCGCGCCGGTGCTCGTCGCGGCGAAGGAGCTCGGCCCGGCCGCGGTGACCGTCGCGAACGGCGGCATTCCCGACCTCTACGACGACAGCGCGGCCGACGTCGCCACCAACGCGGAGACGCAGGCGCTGCGCCAGTCCGTGGACCACCCGGACCTGCGGATCATTCTCACGGTCTCGGAAGGCTTCTACCGGATCGTGGCCCGCCGCTCGGCGGGCGTCGCGCAGCTCGCCGACTTGCGCGGCAAGCGGATCGCCACCGTGACGACCACGTCGTCGGGGTACTACCTGCACAAGGTGCTCGGCACCGTGGATCTCTCGATCGACGACGTTACGGTGGTGCCGGTGACGCCGCTCTCGGGCATGCCACGCGCCCTCGCCGATCGCGAGGTCGACGCCGTCACGATCTGGGAGCCCGAGATCCAGAACGCGCAGGACCTGATCGGCGCGGACGCGATCGAATTTCAGGACCGGCGCGTGTATCGCGAGCTGTTCAATCTCAACACCACGGCAGCGGCGCTCGCCGATCCGGCGAAGCGCGCGCGTATCGTGGCGTTCGTGCGCGCTTTGATCCGGGCGTCGAAGGCGATTGCAGAGCGGCCGCAAGAAGCTTGGCCGCTCGTCGCCGCGAGCACGGGTTTCGACGCCAAGCTGATCGAGCGCGTCTGGCATCACGAAGGCTATCCGGGCGCGCTCGTGCCCGACCTGCTCGACGTGATGGTGGAAGAGGACGCATACGTCGCGCGCGAGCGCAACCGTGCACCGCGTCCGCGCGCCGAGCTCGCCAAGCTCATCGACGGCAGCGTGCTGCGCGAAGCGCTGCGCAACTGAGTCGGTGTTAGGCGCCGGCGGCGTCCGACACCAGTGTCCGGCGCCAAGGGCGTTCCCTCAAAAAAAAGGCCCCGCTTGCGCGGGGCCGAGGCTCACTTGGGATAAGTGAGGCTGCACTCAGAAATTGGCGATGGCTTCCGCATCGGCGGTGACCGCTTTGTTGACCGCGCCGATGAACTTGATCTCGTCCGCCGTGCCGGTCTCGTCGACCTCGGGATCGTCGTTGGCGGCTTGGCAGGTGAACGCGACGGTGTAGTCGCCCGGTGCGAGCACCACGCGAAAGGCGTAGTCGCCGTTCGCGGCCTGCGTGGCCGGCGCCATGGCGACGGGGTCAGGTGCCTTGCCGTCGACGTCGTCGGGCACGACGTTGGCACCCGCGTACACGTAGACGACGTTGCCGACGTCAAGGTCGGCGGCGTCCTTCGCGCAGCCGTTAGGGTCGCCGGTGGCGACGATCGTCGTGAGCGCCACGGTTCCCCGCAACGCGCCGAGCTCGGTCACGTCGAGCATGCGAAACGCCGGCTTGAGCAGGAACCCGGGCTGACCGGGTGGATCCACGAGCCCCTTGCGCAGGTCCCAGTCGAACAGCAGCTTCACCGCCTGATTCGGCCCGACCTCGAAGCCGTCGACGAGCCGCACGCGGCCGCTCGGCACGCGGATTTCCTCTTGCCCGCCGCTCGCGGTCATCACCGACGAGTCGAAGACGCCGTCGAAGTCGGCGTTCACGTCCATCGACAGCCACTCGTACTTGCCCGGAGCGATCACCGCGCCGTCGATGAGGATGGCGGCGTTCTTGTCGGTGAGCCCGAGGAGATTGACCTTGATCGGCGAGTGCGTGAGCGGCAGCTCCGTCGCCGGGCCGTTCGGCCCTTTGATCGAGATCGACTTGATCTCGAGGTTCACTGCGGTCACGCCGTCGACCGGGGCGTCCATGAGCGACACGCTGAGGTGGGCGTTTTGCGTGGGCTCGCCGCCGCCGCCACCACCGGAGCAGGCAGCCAAGGCCGATGCCGCAGCGAGCAACACAAGTATCGAAGCGCGGTGCGCGAATTCCATGTTCAATTCCTTCCTTTCGACGGCCGCCACGCGGCGGGCGCTCCTGAAGTGGAACACGGCTCGGACGGCCTTCGGTTCCATGGAATTGACATAAAGTAGGGGGGGTGCAACCGAGCCGCCGTTCATTCGTGTAATAAGTGGTGAGGGTCACGAGCGCCGGGAACGACGAGAGTGCAGTCAAACGCGCCGGCTTCGGCGGTGGAGCGGTTCGCGGCGTTGGTCGAGCCGCACTACGAGGTTTTGTACCGTGCTGCGTATCGGTTGACGCGGTCGACCCACGACGCGGAAGACCTCGCGCAGGAGGTCTGCGTGCGCGCCTATCCGCGGCTGGCCGAGCTCGAGACGCTCGAGCAGCCGCGCGCGTGGCTGCTGCGGGTGATGTACCGGCTGTTCGTCGATTGGACCCGGCGCTACGAGCGAACTCACGTCGAGTCGATGGAGACCGTCGACTTGTCGGCGCTAGAGAGCGACGAGGCGGGACCGGCCGAGCTCGCGGAGCTGCTGCTCGACGGCCGCCACCTCGACAGCGCGTGGCGCAAGCTCGACAGCGAGCAGCGGGGTCTGCTCGCGCTACATGACGTCGAGGGGTATACGCTCGCGGAGCTCGGAGGGATCACGGGTCTGAAGGAAGGTACACTCAAGTCCCGCTTGCACCGCGCCCGCGTGCGTCTCGGCAAGTTGTTGCGGCGGGAGCAGGAAGAAAGCGCGGCGCGCAAGCGTGCAGGAGCGCAAGGATGAAGTGCGAAGACGTGTTGAGCGTGCTCCAGCGAGAGGACGCCGCACCGGATCTCCCGAAGCGGGCCGCGGCCGAGCATCTCGCGCGCTGCGAGGATTGCCGCAACGCGGCCCACGCGTTCGCGGTGCTGCGCGCGGACCGCGACCTGGCGATTGAGTTGCCCGGCGACCACGTGTTCCGGCGCGCGATCGCAGCCGCGGCCGCCGGCCGCGTTCCGTCGCGGCAAGGCTTCTGGCTGGGCGTCGGCGTCGGCGCGGCGTTGGCCGCCGGCCTCGCGCTCGCGATCCTGGCGTTCAGTCCGGTGGAGATGGTTGCCCCGCCGTCGGCCGCGCCGCAGATCGTGCTGAACGTCAACGAGCAGCGCGACGTGAGCGTCGCGCTGAGCTCGCCGGAGCCGCTCGCGGACGCGGAGATCCGGATCGCGCTGCGCGGCGAGATCGCGTTGCGCGGTTTCGACGACCAGCGCGAGCTTACTTGGCGCACGGATCTCGACCGCGGCGTGAATCAGCTCACGCTGCCGCTGATCGGGCTGCGCGCCGGCAGCGGTCAGGTGCTCGTGGAAGTGCAGCACGGCGACAAGCGCCGCTCGTTCGTCGTCGACGTGTTGACCACGGCTGCAGGTCCGGCCGCGGCCGTCTTGTCCCCTTGCGGCGCGCAGAGCGCCGTTGGCGACGGGAACGCGAGTGCCGCTCGTTCGTGTGTATAGCGAGAGACTGCGGAGCACTCCGATGTTTTCGAAAGGCGTGACATTGACGGTCCTTGCAGCGGCGGCGCTGGTCGCCGACGCGAGCCATGCGCAGACTGCGCCCGCGGACACGTTGGATCTCACCATGGTGCTCTTGCCGGAGCATGCCACGGGCCCGCAGGACATCACTCGACGAATCGACCTGCCGCCGGCACGCGGTAAGGAGAGCGCCGAGAATCGAGGCAAGTCCGAGGATCACGGTAAGCCCGAGGACCGCGGACCTCCGGAAGGCGCCGGGCCGCCCGAAGGCGCGGGCGAGGGTCGTGAAACGGCGGAGCAGGCGCGGGAGCGGGGGCGCGAATTCGGACAGCAAGTCTCCGAGCAATCCCGAGAGAATCGCGAGCAGGCCGAGCACGGCAAGCCGCCCGAGCCGCCGGGACGGCCGGACTCGCCCGGCAACTCCAATCCGCCCGGTTCGCCAGGTAACCCCAACCCCCCCGGCCAGCCCCCGCGCCCCTGACGTAGGCGAATACGCCGCGGCTACACTACCGCGATCGCGCTCGGGCGCGAATGGAACGCGGTAGTCGATGTTTTCGTGTTTCTTGCGTGTGGCGGCGCTGCTCGCCGTTTCGCTGCCGTTCGCCGTCTCTGCGGCCGATTCCGCCCCGTTGTTCGCGCAGGCGTCCGCGGCGTTCGCTCGCGGCGACTACGCGAGCGCGCTCGAGTTGTTCGAGGCGGCGCGCGCGGGCGGCGCCGATGGACCCGCGGTTCCGTACAACATCGGGGTCTGCGAATTCAAGCTCGGCCGGTACGCCGATGCAGAGCGGGAGTTCGCGTCGCTCGCCGCCCGCTTTCCGAGCATGGCCGGCATTGCCACTTACAACCGCGGCCTCGCACTGCTCGAGCTCGATCGCAGGGACGATGCGCGCACCGCGTTCTCGACGGCGCGTACGAGCGGCGACGACAAGATCTCCGCTCTCGCGGCCGCGCGGCTCGCCGAGCTCGGCGAGGCGCCGTCGATCGCGCCTGCGGGTGCGTCGTGGACCGGGCTCTTCGACGGGTCGATCGGCCACGACGACAACGTCGCTCTCGTCGACGAAGTCACGCTGCCCGCCGGCCGCTCCGGCGACAGCTCGTTCATGGAAGTTCTCGCGTTCGCGACGCGTTCCGCCGGGGCGGCCGTGCCGCTGCGCGTCGACTTGAGTGCATACGCGGTGCGTTATCCCGACGCAGGCGAGTTCGATCAAACGTCGCTCGCCGTCGGCGCGGCGTTCGAGCGGCGCAGCGGCCCCTGGCGGCTCGAGATCGGCCCGCACTACGACCGCAGCACGCTCGGCGGCGCCGACTTCGAAGCCGAGCTCGGCTTCGGCGCCCGCGCGCAGCGCTCGGTGGGCGAGCGCGCGCGGCTTTCGGTCGCGCTCGCGTTCGACGACGTGAGCGGGCTCGACTCGCAGTTCGACTTCCTCGAAGGCACGCAGTGGCGGCTCGGCGTGTCGTGGTTGCCGCGTGCCGGAGGGTTTCGCGCGTCATACGACATCGAGCGTAATGATCGCGCGACGGCCGGTGCGAGCCCCGACAGGCAACGCGCGGCCGTCGGCTATCGCTGGCGCCTTCGCGGCGACTGGCGGCTCGACGGCGTCGTGAGCTACCGCGTGAGCAGCTACGACTTCGCCGCGGGAAGCCGCGAGCGGCTCGAGGAATTGCGCGTAGGCGCGAGCCGCGAGCTCGCGCGCGGTTGGCGGTTTGCCGCCGACTACCGCCGGTCCGACAACGATGCGGACATCCCTGCGTACTCGTACACGGGCAACCGCGTCGCCGCGACGATCGGCAAGACGTTCTAGCGTCGCGGATTGGTGTCCGCGGATTGGTGTCAGACACCGCCGGTGTCTGACACCGCTGGTGCCAGGCACCAGCGTGGCACCAACGTCAGCTCACTTCGGCGCGGCGCACTCGAAGTTGGCGGCGTCGTTCGTGTCGCCCTTGCCCTTGTAGCGCGCGACTTGCGGATGTGGACAGAGTGGCCGCGTCGTCACGACCTTACCGTCGCGCACGCTGCGCGCGGTGACGCTTGCGGGCGCCTGGCCTTTCTCCACCCAGCCCGAGATCACGCTCATCCAGTCGGCCTGGTCCGGGCCGTTGCCGCCGCGGCAGTGGCCCATTCCCGGCACCATGTAGAGGCGCGAGTACTCGCTCGTGTACGCGACGCCGTCGCCGCCGTGCGCCTTCGCCGCGAAGTCGATCATCTCCTGATAGAAGTCGACGGTGCGCTGCGGCATCACGCCGGGATCGCTCCAGCCGTGATAGATCACGATCTTGCCGCCGTGCGACTTGAAGTCGCGCAGATCCGGGTCGACGGCGTTCAACACGCCGTAGAGCTTCGCGTCGACGAGCGCGACGTCCTTGTCGAAGTCGAACGTCTTCCAGTCCCACTGCGGGTTGCGGAACCCCATACCGCCGATCACCGCGTTGTCGATCGCGAACGGCTCCTTGCCGTTCATGATCATCGCCCAGCCCGGGTTGCCGGGTTGCGGGATCTCACCGCCGGGCTCGAGGCCCGGATAGATCTGCACGCCGGTGCGCGGATTCTTCGCGCCCGCGTAGATCATCTCGACGGCCTGCACCTGCGCGGGCGAGAGGCACGACTGCGTCTGGCTGCCGTTGCACGCGAGGGTTTTCGGCTGGAAGTGGCAGGTGCGCGGATCCGTGAGCACCCCGTCTTTGACTCCGTCCGCGGCGTCGCACTGCTCGACGACCGCTTTGTTGACGAGCGTCAGGTCGTCGCGCGACAGCACGGCGCCCGGCGTCTTCAGCGTGGCGTGCGCCGTCCAGAGCTGGCCCATGTGCAGGCGCGTAAACGTGTTCACCGGCGCGCCCGAGATGATGCCGTTGTAGTCGTCCGGGAAGCGCTGCGCTTCCATGAGCCCTTGCCGTCCGCCGGTGGAGCAGCCGTTGAAGTACGAAAAGGTCGGAGCTTTGCCGTAGAACGAGTCCATCACGGACTTCGCCTTCACGGTCATCTCGTGAATCGCGCGATAGCCGTAGTCGATGACGCGCTGCCGGTCGTCGAGCCACTTGCTGTCGGTGGACTCGTGACCCGTGTCGGTCGATGCCGACGCGTAGCCCGCGTTGACGGCCTCGGCGAGCGCCGGGTAGCTGATGATGCCGGCGAGGCCGCCGCCGCCGACCGCTTGGAACTTGCCGTTCCACGCCGCGGTCTCGGGCAGCCAGACCTCGAATTTGATCGCCGGGGAGACCACGCCCGCGACGCGGCAGATCGCCGGAATCTTGAGCGGCTGCGGCGCCCGCGCGCCCGGCGCGCCCGAGCCCTGCGGCGTGAAGCTGCTGATGCTCTCGGCGAGCGTGATCTTGGTATCCGGCAGGCTGAGCTTCGCGAGATCCGCGCAGCCCGCGGCGGAAGCGTTGCCGGCGGCCGCGAGCGTGCCGGCGACCGCGACGGCGAGCGAAATCGTGGTTCGTTTCATGTTCTTCCCCCCAAGGTCGAGATCTGCATCTTAGGCCGAGAGCTCGAGTCGGCCAATGGCTTCCCAACCGAGCCCCATTTGCGCCATCGTAGCCCGCGACCTCGGCTTTCGAACGCTTGGGCGGACGGCGCCCCGAGGTTTCTTCAGGGAGAGAACCGATGATTCGGCTGCATTCGACCAAGGCTTCGATCAACGGCTACAAGGTCCGCCTGCTGCTCGCGCTGCTCGATCTGCCGTACGAGCTCGTGGAGCTCGACATGTATGCGGGCGAGCACAAGCGGGAGCCGTTCCTCACGCTGAACCCGTTCGGCCAGATGCCGGCGCTCGCCGACGGCGACTACACGATCGCGGACTCGCACGCGTGCCTCGTATACGTCGCGCGCAAGTACGACGCCGCCAACCGGTGGTTGCCCGTCGACGCCGAGGGCGAGGCGAAGGTGGCGGAGTGGCTCTCGAAATCGGCCAACGAGGTGCACCAGGGCCCGTGGATGAAGCGCGCGAAGATCCGCCGCCCCGACGCGATCAAGCTTTCCGACGCCGAGATCGACGCGCGCTGCGACCACATCTTGAAGCTCATGGAGGCGCATTTCGCGCAGCGCGACTGGCTCGCGCTCGGCAGGCCCACGATCGCCGACGTCTCGTGCTTCGGCCCGATCTCGATGCTCAAGGTCTCCGGCTACGACACCGACCGCTGGCCGGACGTCACGCGCTGGCTCGACCGCATCCGGGCGTTGCCGCTCGCCCACGACATCGACGGCAAGCCCTTCGCGTAGCGGCAAGCGCGGTCGGACCCTAGAAGGACCCTTTGGTCTCGATGACGAGCTGCACCTTGTCGATCGACGGGTCGCCGTTCAGCGGGAACGCGAGGTCGACGTGCACGATCGAGCGGCCGCTCGCGCGCGGCGAGCTCAAGCGCAGCCCGATGCCGACGTCGTAGAGCGTGCCGAGAGGGTCCGCCGCGCGCGGGTCTTTACCCCAAACGCGGCCCGCGTCGAAGAACGCGGCGTAGCCCACGCGGAACAGGCGCCACGGGTACAAGTCCGTGTAGAACCGTTCCTCGACGTTCAAGATCGCGCGTCCCTCGCCGGCCTGATAGCGCAGCGGATAGCCGCGCAGCCCGTTGTCGCCGCCGAGTAGTACTTGATTCTCGGGGTCGAGCTCGTTGCTGGTGAGCGCTTCGAAGCTCACGGAGAAAAGATGCTTCTCGAGATTGCGCTGGTAGTAGCGCGCGCCGGCGTAGACGACCGTGTTCTTCAGGCCGTCGTCCTCGTCGCGTGTCCAGCCGCCGCTGTTGAAGAGCAGCAAACGGCCCGGTCCGCCCGGCTCCCAGCCCATCTGCGCGCTCGCGCGCAGCAGCGTGGCGTCACGATCCGAGCCGAAGCTCTGCTTCGCCAGTCCCAAGCTCAGCAGCAGGTTCAGGCCGAGCGAGACGTCCTCGGTGCGGCCCATGTCGTTGAGCTCGCTCATCTCGCGATAGTCGTCCTCGACCACTTGCAGGCCCACCCACGGGTACACGAGCTCGCGGTCGCCCGGCAGCAGCAAGGGCTGTGGCTTGTCGGGCGTCGGCTGAAATCGATCCTCCTCGTGCGTCACGCCGAACAGCCAGCGGCGCGCGCGGCGATTCACGAGGCCTTGCGACAGGCCGCCCTGAATCGTGAGCGAGCGCCGGTCGTGCCGGAACTCGTCGACGACCTCGCCCAAGTCGTACATCGACTCCACGCGCTCGCTGTCGTTGACGCCGCCGCCGATCGACCAGCGCGTGTCGAAGGCGAAGAACGGCCGCTCCGCGTTGAGCGAGCGTCGATGACCGTCGCTCGCGTTCGAGATCATCGTGTTGAGGCGTACGCGGCTGCCGAACACGTTGCCGTCGTTGTAGCTGAGCAGCGTCTCGTCACGGTCGACGTCGCTCGAGTACTTCACCGTGAGTCCCTTGCCCGTGCCGAACAGGTTCGCGTCCGAAAGTCCGATGGCGAACTCGTTCTCGCCGCCGCTGCGCGAGAACTTGAGATCGGGCGCGAGCGTCCAGGAATCGCGGACGCGCACCTCGACCTCGACGCTGTTGGTCGCGGGGTCGTACGCGCGAGGCGCGAGCGCCGCGTCGGCGAGAAACCCGCGGGCGCGAAGCGCGCGCGCCGATTCGTCGAGCAGCCGGCCGTCGAACGTGTCGCCCACGTCGAACAACAGCATGTCGTCGATCACGCTCTCGTGCGTGCGGATGTGCACGCGATTCGCCCAGCGATAGAGCCGCTTGTTCTCGTCCGGCTTGCTCGGGTCGAAGACGTTGTCGACGATGATGGTGATCGCGCGGATCGTGGCGCCGCGGCGCTCGAGCTCTGCGCGTGCCGGCGGCGCCGGGTCGTCGGCCGCCGGCGGGGGCTCGCCGTCGTCGCGCGTCGGCACGGCCGGCTCGTCCTCGGCGAACGCCGGCGACGCCAGGAGCATCCAAGCTCCGAGCAAAGCGCGGCCGAGCCCCCCGGCGACCCTCGTTCTCATAGCGACGCAGACTAGTCCCGCCAAGACGTCCAAGTATGTGGCCTATCGCCCAATTGGGCTTGCGCGGGCCACCAGTTGCGTGAGCGCAACCGTCCGGCCGTCGGGGTCGACGATGAGCCCTTTGTTGTAATGCCTAACGGTCATTCCCCGGGCCGCTTCGCGGAGCTCGCCGGCACGCAACCGAAAGTCGGGGCTGCGCGGCCCCGAGACGTCCGCAGTCGTCTGAAGATGCTGCTCGCAAATCAGATGGCCACCGGGATTCAAGCGCGCGACCAAGTGGGGCAGCAAGGCGCGGTTGACGTAACGAACCCAAACGATCAAATCGTAGTGGGGCGGCACGGCTCGCTCGGGCCTCTCATCGAAGTCGGCGCGGTCGAAGTCGGCGGGGCGCCAGTCGACCAGGAGCCCGCGTTCGACGGCGGCACGCCGGCCGCGGTCGAGAGCCACGGCGGAGATGTCTAGCGCGTCGACCGCGAAGCCCGCGGCCGCGAGGTAGAGCGCGTTGCGGCCCGCGCCGCACGCAACGTCGAGCGCGCGACGGCCAGGGATGGCGGAAGTGCCGCGAATGCAGGACGCATTTCGCGGCCGACCGCCAGGGATGGCGGAAGTGCCGCGAATGCAGGACGCATTTCGCGGCCGGCCGCGCGGGAGAAACGGCAGCCACGCCGCGAGCAGCGCGGTTGGGTGCGTGCGGCCTTCGTACGCGCCGCCGCGATAGCGCTCATCCCACTTGTCGCGCTCGGCGTCGCTCAATGATCAGAGACGAATGACGATCTTGCCGAAAAACTCGCCCTTGTCCATCGCGTCGAACGCGGCGCGCGCGTCGGCGAATTCGAACACCTTGTCGACCACCGGCTTGATCTTGTGCTTCGCGATGAATTCGTTCATCGCTTCGAAGTCGGCGCGCGAGCCGACGTAGATGCCGCTGACGGTGGCGTTGAGCCCCATGAGCGCTCCCACCGGCACGCTGCTCGCGAAGCCCGACAATCCGCCGATCACAGCAACGTGGCCCTCGTAGCCGAGCGCTTCGAGCGCCTTCGGTAGCGTGTCCTGGCCGCCGACCTCGAGCACCTGGTCCACGCCCTTGCCGCCGGTGAGCGTACGGACTTCCTTCTGCCAGTCGGGGTTGCTGCGGTAGTTCACCGTGCCGAACGCGCCGAGCTTCTTCGCGTGCTCGAGCTTCTCGTCGCTCGAGCTCGTGATAATCGCCTTTGCACCGGCGGCAGCCGCCAATTGCAGGCCGATGACCGACACGCCGCCCGTCCCCTCGAGCAGCACGAAATCCTTCGAATCGAGGTTGCCGCGCTTGAACAGCGCGTTCCACGCAGTGACGCCGGTACACGGCAACGTGGCGGCCTCTTCGTAGCTGAGATGCTTCGGGAATGCGACGAGCGCGGCGGCGTCGCTCACCACGACCTCCGAAAGCATGCCGCCGGGATTGCCGCCGCGCGCGGACGCGAGCGCGTCGGCCGAGGGCGCCCCGTCGATCCAGCGCTCGAAGAAGATGCCGGCGACGCGGTCTCCGACCTTGAAGCGCGTGACGCCGTCGCCCACGGCGATGACCTCGCCCGCGCCGTCCGATAGCGGCACGCCGCCGGCGGTGCTCGAGCTCGGCCCATAGCGTCCCGCTTGCATGAGCAAATCGCGGCGATTGAGGGAGACCGCGTGCACGCGCACCGCGACCTGGCCGCGTGCGGGTGCGGGCCGCGGCACTTCGACGAGCGCGAGCTCGAGGCCGTTGGCGCCGCGCGCGAATTGCCACTGGCGGATCTTGTCGCCGTCCGCGGCGTGCGCGGCGCCCACGAGCAACACCGCGAGCGCGGCCGCCCCGAGCAAACGTGACGTCGACGGCGGACGGGTGAGAACGAATCGCATGGTCCTAGTGCTCCTCGAAGTGCTCAGCCGCGGCTCTGTGCGCGGCGCTTGGTCTGCGCCCCGAGCTGCGACCAGTGCCACGGCTCGTAGCTGAAGCCGTAAACGTTGTTGCGGCCGTAGGGCATGGTGAAACCGAATCGCGCGCCGTGCCCGGTGAGCCACGCGAACGCAGCGGAGCTCTCGAAGTCCTCGCTGAGTGGGCGCGTGCCCGGAGTCGCGACGTCCACCGCGCGTCCCGTGTGGTGCTCGCTGAAGCCGGGCGCCGCGTTGACCTCGAGAATCCTCGCGATCTCGACTCCCTTGGAGAGCTTCCTGCGGATCAGGTCGGTCTGGTGGCGCACGCTGCGAAATCCCGACACGAGCAGGATCTCGACGCCGTCGGTGAATGCGGCCGATTTCATGCGCCGCCAATCGCGCGCCGTGTCGGGCGCGAGTTGCTGCATCCGGCCGACGATGTTCGCTTCGACGTCCTCGAGCTCGTGCGCTTCCGGGTGGGCGGGGCGGCGCGGGTTTCTGCCGTAGTCGATGGGGATGCCGAGGTCGGCGAACAGCTCCGAGTTGATCATGAGGCCTCGCCCTTGTCGCTCTTCGTGTTCTCGCGCTCGTTCGCGAGCTGTTGAGTGTACTACCGATCCCGCTGCCGGGTCGTGGCTCGCTTGGCCGCGTTTGGCGTTGCGTGGCTATGGCCGCAGCCGTTGCGCGCGTCGTGCGGCGAAAGTGAGACACACCGCTATGATGGGAAGATGGGGGGACACGACCCGCGTAGCGACACGGAGCTCGTCGCGGCGTGCAATCTCGGGGACGCTGACGAGGCGACGCGGGCGTTCGAGGCGTTGTATCGGCGGCATCGGGAGTTCGTGCTGCGCGTCGCGCGGCGCTTTACCCGCGACCGCGAGCTTGCGCTCGACGTGTTGCAGGAGACGTTTGCGTATCTGCTGCGCAAGTTCCCGCCCGTGGGCGAGGGGCTCGTGCTCACGGCGCGCCTGCAGACGCTTCTCTATCCCGTCGCGAAGAATTGCGCGATCACGGCGCTGCGCAAGGCCCGCCGGTTTCCCGCCGATCCCGACATCACGGCCGACGATCTGCCGGCGCCCTCGAGCCTCGACACGGCGGAGCCTATCGATGCGGCGCTCGCGGCGCTGCCGCCGGAGCGGCGCGAGGTCTTGACGCTGCGCTTCGTCGACGACCTCTCGCTCGCCGAGATCGCGGCCGCGCTCGAGGTGCCGCTCGGCACCGTGAAGTCGCGTTTGCACCTCGCGATCAAACAGCTGCGCGACGATCCGAAAATCAAAGACTTGTTTCCGCCGTGAACCTTTCGGACCTCTGCCGCGCTATATGCCGTAGGAGCAGCGAATGAGCGATCGAGACCACACCCACGACGACTCGGCCGACGGCCCCGCAGGCGATTTGCCGGCGGCGATCGTGGCGCGTCTCGCGCGCGCCGACAGTGCGTTGCCGATCGTGGCACCGCGCGGCGACGAGGCCGTGCTCGCGGCCGCGCGCGCGCAGTTCGCGAGCCGCGCCCCGCGCGCGGCCGCCCGGCGCTCGCGCTGGGCGGTGCCGCTCGGCGCCGCGGCCGCGGCGATTCTCGCGGCGCTCCTCGTAGTGCGGCCCTTCGACGTGCCGGGCTCGGCCGACGACGTCGACGGCTCCGGCCGCGTCGACATCCTCGACGCGTTCGCGCTCGCGCGCCTGCGCGCCGCGCGAGGCGACGCCGCGGCGACGCAAGAGCGCATCGACGCGCTCGCGGAGCGCGTCGTCACCCTCGTTCCCTCGCGAGGCGCTCGATGAGCGCGCGGCGCGCGTTGCTCGCTGCGGTCGGGGCGCTCGCGCTGCTCGTCGCCGGCGCGCTCGTCGCTCAGCAGATCGAACAACAGAGGGGCCGCTTCGCGACCGTGGACGTCTATGTCGACAGCCCCGAGCCGCTCGCCGCGTGGCAATTCGAGCTCGGCGAGCGCCGCGGCACGATGCAGGTCGTCGGCATCGAGGGCGGCGAGAACGCGAGCTTCGGCGATCCGCCGTACTACGACCGCGCCGCGGTCGAGCGCGCGGCGGCAGATCGCATCATCGTCGCCGATTTCAGCCTGAGCCCACCCGAGAGTCTGCCGGTCGGACGCACGCGCGTCGCGACCGTGCACGTGCGGCTCACGGGCGGCGCCGCGCCGGACTACGACGCGCGTCTCGTCGCCGCGGGAGCGGCCGACGGACGACCGATCGACGCCAAGATCAGTCTCGATATGCGAAACGGGAGATAGCAATGCCGTGGGAACACCGAGCGGTTTTCGGAGCGGTCCGGTTGCGGGGCGGCTCGTTGTCGCGCATCGCGCTGGCGGTAGCGATTCTGGGATTGAGCGTCGCGGCGATCGTGATCGCGAGCTGCTCGTTGGCGCCGCCGGTCGACGACGGCGGCAACGGCGCCGGCGGCAGCGAGGGCGCGGAAGAAGGCGGCGCAACCGGCACCGACGAGATCGTCATAACCGGTAATCGCATCGGACGCCAGCCGTACAAAGCGAACAATCCGATCGTCACGGTGCCGGCAGAAGCCACCCCTCCTGCGGCGACTGCTTCGGCGCAGGCGGGAACGTTGTCGTCGTCCCATCTTTTCGGGGCGGCCCCCGAGAAGGCGTCGCAGAGGGGCCGGTTGAGCTCCGCGGCCGGCGACTCGCCGCTCGCGCGTGCGGAGCCGGGCGAGGAGCTCTGGATCATCGAGACCGGGCGCGCCGTTGCCGAGCCGGACGCCGACGACAGCTCGCCGGGCTCCGGCACGCTGCTCGCGCTCGTCGCGCCCGCGCCGCAGCAGGAACCGAAGGAAGTCCCGCTGCCGCTCAAGCACACCGATGTTCGCGCGGTCGTGACCGGGTACATCGGCACCGTCGACGTCACGCAGCAGTTCACGAACCCGTACGACGAGAAAATTGAGGCGGTCTATCTGTTCCCGCTGCCGGAGAAGGCCGCGGTGAGCGAGTTCGTGATGGCGATCGGCGAGCGCAAGATCCGCGGGATCCTGCGCGAGAAGGCGGAGGCCGAGCGGATCTACGTCGACGCGCGCGTGCAGGGCTATCAAGCGAGCTTGCTGGTTCAACGCCGGCCGAACGTGTTCGAGCAGAAGGTCGCGAACATCGAGCCCGGCAAGGAGATCGACGTCAGCATCCGCTACTTCCATACGCTCGCGTACCAAGACGGGTCGTACTCGTTCGTGTTTCCGACGGTGGTGGGGCCGCGCTACAACCCGATCGGAACGCCGGACCCCATCACCGCGGTGCCGCGCGAGATCGTCGCCGGGCCCGCGGGGGGCACGGCCGTCCGCTACCTGCGGCCGAACGAGCGCTCCGCGCACGACATCAGCATTGCGGTGGACGTCGACGCGGGGGTCGCAATCGAGTCGCTCGACGCGAGCATGCCCATCCAAACGGTGCGCAGCGGCGAGAGCAAGGCGCACGTCGAGCTCGCGGGCGGTGCGACGATCCCGAATCGCGACTTCGTGCTCAACTTCCGCGTCGCCGGCGACACCGTGAAGTCGAACCTCATGACCTACGTCGACCCGAAGACGCAGGAGGGCTACTTCACGCTGATGCTCTATCCGCCGGCCGCGCTCGAGCGGCTCGAGCGCCGGCCGATCGAGATGGTGTTCGTGCTCGACACGTCCGGATCGATGGCGGGACGCCCGCTCGAGCAGGCGACCGCTGCGGTGGAGCAGGCGCTCGACCACCTCGCGCCCACCGACACGTTCCAGATCCTGAATTTCTTCGACAACGTGAGCCAGCTCGGCCCGCAGCCCGTGCGGGCCACTCCCGCGAACATCGACCGTGGCCGCAAATACCTGCACGCGCTCGTCGGCGCCGGCGGCACCGAGATGATCAACGGCATCCGCGCGGCGCTCGGGTTCGCGCACGATCCGGAGCGGCCGCGCTACGTCACGTTCTTGACCGACGGCTACATCGGCAACGAGGTGCAGATCTTGGGCGAGGTGCACCGCTCGATCGGCGCGACGCGGATCTTCAGCTTCGGCGTCGGCAACGCGGTGAACCGCTATCTGCTCGACGGGCTCGCGACCGAAGGCCGTGGCGCCGCCGCGTACTTGGCGCTCGAAGATTCGGCCGCCGACGTCATGCAATTCTTCTTCGACCGGATCAGCCATCCGGCGCTCACCGACGTCGCGATCGACTGGCACGGCTTGCGCGTGCACGACGTGTACCCCGCACGGCTCCCGGACCTGTTCGTCGGCAGACCCGTCGTCGTGACGGGCCGCTACTCGGGCGCGACCGACGGCGTTGTCGTGCGCGGTAAAGCGGCGACGGCGAACGTCGAGTACCGGCTCGCGGCGGACGCGGCGCCGAAAGGTGGCGCGATCCGTAATCTCTGGGCGCGCCTCAAGATCGAGGACCTGTCGCGGAGTCAGATCGCAGGTTCGACGCCGCGGCCCGACCTCGCCGGCGCGATCCGCACGACCGCGCTCGAGTACGGCTTGATGTCGGCCTACACGTCGTTCGTCGCGGTCGACGCGAGCGAGCGCACGGCCGGCGAGCGCGGCACCACGGTCAATCAAGCCGTGCCGGTGCCGAGCGGTGTGCGTTACGACACGACGGTCGTCTCGGAGCGCTGAGCGTGCTCGCGATGTCACCACGGAGGTCGTTCCGATGATCGATAGACGCGCTGCCGTCGCCGGCATCCTCGCCGCCTGGCTCTCGGCCTGTAGCTCGACGTCGGCGCCATGAGCCGCCTGTTTCTGCCCACCAGCAACGAAAGCGCCAAGAGCTTGCGAACCGCTGCGGCGCAACTGCGAGGGGACGTCTTGTTGATCTACACGATCGATACGCGCTTCCACGCCGAGAGCAAGCCCGTGGGGCCGATGCAGGTCGTGACGCTCGGGTTCCTGAAGAAGAACAAAGCCAACGTCACGGCGACGTGCGCGGCCGCGCTCGTCGACGTGCGTACGGGCTTCGTGTTCGGCACCGTCGAGGGGACCGCGACGGAAACGCAACGGTCGAACGCGTGGAGGGGTTCCGGCCGCCTACTTCAATAGCTCGGCCGGGTCGAGCTCGAGCGCCTTGATGCGCTCGCGGAGCTTCGGCCACTCGTCGCGGAGGAACCGGCGTTGCTCGCGCTTCAGGAGCAGGTCGCGCACACCTTCCTTCACGATGAGGCCGACGCCGCGGCGCGTCTCCGTGTATTCCTCGAGCTCGCGATAGGCGCGCGCCGCCGTCAAAGGGTTGACCAGGAAGTCGCTTGCGAGCTGGCGCACGGAGGGCAGCATCTGGCCTTCGGCATAGGATCCGTCGAGGATTCGCGCGACAATCTGTTCCATGAGCTGCCGATAGATCGGCCGGTCCTGATGCCAGGTTTGAACGGTGTCCGTCATGTCGTCCCGGTTGCCTCTCGCGACCCTCGTGGCCGCTGCCGCATCTCCCTACCGATTCACCGTAGCTTGACAGCAACGATTGTAATACAGTACTACTGTATTGCGTAGGTAATACAGCCCACCGATGCCGATCATCACGCTAAAGAAGAAGGACGACCCCGAACAGCCACCGGCCGGCGCAGACGTCGTGCTCTCGGCCATGGACCGGCGGATCGAGCAGAAGGTCATCACGCCGCAACGCATCGCGATCGCGGTCGGCGTGGTCCTGTTGTTAGCGGTTAGCGTTTACGCGTACATGACGTTCGGCCTCACGCGCACGCTGTCGGTCGGGTCGGAGCGGCTCACCGTGTCTAAGGTGAGCTACGGCACGTTCCACGAGTACATCCCGGTCACGGGCAACGTCGTGCCGCGCACCACGGTCTATCTCGACGCCGTGAACGGCGGCCAGGTGCTCGAGGTCCACGTCGAGGAGGGCGCGTTCGTCAAGGCAGGCGATCCGCTCGTCACGTTCAAGAACACGTCATTGCAGCTGCAGGTGATCGGAACCGAGGCGCAAACGGCGCAACAGCTCCAGCAGCAGACACAGACGCGCATGAGCTTCGACAGCACGCATCTGCGCAACCGGCAGAACCTGGTCGACATCGACTACAACATCGATCGACTAACGCGAGACCTGAATCGCAAGAGGCCGCTCGTGAAGAACGGCGGTGCCACGATTCAAGCGGTCGAAGACCTCGAGGCCGAGCTGAAACGCAATCAAGCCACGCGCGAGATAGTTGTCGAAGCACTGAAGCTCGACGAGGAGATGCGCACCAACCAGATGGCGAGCATGAAGGCGAGCACGGAGACGCTCAACAAGAACATCGAGATCGCGCGCGAAAATCTCAAGAATCTCGTGATGATTGCACCCATTACAGGTCAGCTCACGTTGCTCGAGGCGAACGTCGGCGAGTCGAAGGGCGCCGGTACACGCATCGGTCAGGTCGACGAGGTTGGCACGTTCAAAGTCAACGCGTTCATCGACGAGTTCTATCTTTCGCGCGTCACGATCGGCCAGATCGCGACCGTCGACATCGACGGCAAGAACTACGAGCTCACGGTCAGCAAGGCCTATCCCGAGGTCACGAACCGGCAGTTCGAGGTGGATTTGCTGTTCTCCGGCGAGGCCCCCAAGAACATCCGCCGCGGCCAAACGGTGCGCATGCGGCTCGAGATCGGCCAACCGGCCGACACGCTCGTGGTCGCGAACGGCGCGTTCTTCGACGACACGGGCGGGCAGTGGGTGTTCGTCGTCGACCCGTCCGGCGACTACGCCGATCGCCGCCCGGTGCGCTTCGGCCGCAGGAACCCGGAGGGCATCGAGGTGCTCGAAGGGTTGCGCGACGGCGAGCAGGTCATCACGTCGAGTTACGAGAGCCTGCTGAACTTCGACCGGATCCAATTTCGTTCCGACGGCGGCTCCTAACAAACGATTTGCCACAGACCGCGTGAAGCTCGGCCAAACGAGCGGGGGATTGCGATGATCAAGCTGAACGGCGTCACCAAGCGCTACCGAACCACCGAGCTCGAGACCACCGCGCTCAACGGCATCGACCTCGAGCTCGGCAAGGGCGAGTTCGTGGCGGTGATGGGGCCGTCGGGCTGCGGCAAGTCGACACTGCTCAACATCGTCGGCCTCATCGACGCGCCGAGCAGCGGCCAGTACTTCTTCGGCGAGACGGAGGTCTCGAAGTATTCGGAGAACAAGCTCGCCGACATGCGCAAGGGCAACGTCGGTTTCATCTTTCAGAGCTTCAACCTGATCGACGAGCTCAACGTCTACGAGAACGTGGAGCTACCGCTGCTCTACCAGAGCGTTGCGAAGACCCAGCGCAAGAGCCTCGTGGGAGAGGCGCTCGAGCTCGTGGGCTTGAGCGCGCGCGCCAAGCACAAGCCCGAGCAGCTGTCGGGCGGTCAGCAGCAGCGCGTCGCGGTGGCGCGCGCCGTCGTCGGCAGCCCCAAGCTGATCCTCGCCGACGAGCCCACGGGCAACCTCGACACGAAGAACGGCGAGGAAGTCATGAACATGCTGAACCAGCTGAACCAGCAGGGCACCACGATCATGATGGTCACGCACTCGCCGAGCCACGCGTCGCGCGCGCACCGGATCGTGAATCTGCTCGACGGCAAGGTCGTCGCCGCGAACCAAGTCGAGATCTAGAAAACAGGGACATGTTGGATTTTCGGCGGCGGGACCAGGTTCGGTCCGCGGCCGAAAATCCAACATGTCCCTATTTTTTTCGGCGCAGGGTGGCGAACTGGGAGAACTCCCACGGACGGATCGCGAACACGGCGCCGCACGCGTGCCGGTCGGTGAGTGGCAGCACCGCGTCGCGTCGCGCGAGCTCGTCGAACTCGCGCGCGATCCGCTCGATCGACTGCTGCATCTCCTTGAAGCCGGTGAGCGACAGCATTCCGCCGACGAATTGAAATTCCGCGCCGGCGCCCATGAACGGCCCCGCGATGAAGTCGCGCTGCACCTGCGTCTCGAAGAACCGCTGCACCGGCCCGTTCTTGCGCCACGTGAAGTTGCGGGCCGTGAGGAGCTTCACGCGATTGAACGGCAGCAGCTCGATGATCTTCGCGCGATGCAGCCGGATCAGGAGCCGCTCGGCTTCGTCCGTCTCGATCGTGAAGCTCGCGACGATCTCCGGCAGCGACCAGCTGTTGATCAGGAGGTAGGTCATCAACAGCAGCTTCGGGTCGGCGAGCAGCGCCTCCTCTTGCTCGGGGGTGAGCTCCGTGAGGAACTCGCGGCGCTCGTTCATGAGCTCGACGAGGTCGGCGATCTCGAGCCCCACCGTATTGCAGATCTCCTCGAGCCGCTGGAGCGTGAACGTCTGGCTAGCGAACAGCCGCTTGATGCTAGATTCGCTCAGCCCGACGCGCGCGGCGAGCTGGGCGTACGTCACGCCCTGCGCCTTCAGGTAGCGCTTGAGCTCGCCGACTAACAGTCCGACCTGGGCCATTGCGCGACGAAGAGATGCCGTTTGACAGAAGACCGGGCGGGAGTATTGCTTCTCAATACTTCATGAGCCGAAGACGGCGACGACTATAGCCGAAAGTGCAGGATTGGAATACCTCTGCGAGACTGCGCGCATGAACACTTCCACCCGAGCTCCGCTGCTTCGACTGCTGCGCGCGACCGCGGTTCTGCTCCCGCCCGCGCTCGATCCTGCGTTGACTGTGGAGCAACCGCGCGCCCGCTGGGCCGCGGCTTGCGAGGAGACGTGACATGTTCGTCCTAGTGCTCGCGTTGGTCGGCGGCGTGGTGGGGTTCGCGTCCCTCGGCTGGTCGATGGGCGGCTTCGCTGCCGGCGCGGCCATCGGCGCGCTCGCGGGTTGGACCAGCGGGCTCCGCGACCGTGTTCTCAAGCTCGAGCAGCGGCTGGGCCGCTTCGAGAGGGTCGAGAAGCAGGCGGCCGCACGCGCGCCGCAGCCCGAGCAAGCCGCGGCGCGCGCAGCGGCGCCCGAGGCGGCGCCCGACGTCGTGTCCGACCGGGGCGCGCATCCCGCGCCCGCGCAAACGCCGCGCGCGCCGGAGCAACCGGCGCCGTTGGCGGCCGCGGCCACGTGGGCCCACGACGTCGCCGCCGCGGGCCCTGAGCTCCCGGACGCACCGCGCATCGCCGAGCTCGAGAGCGACGCCGCCGCAACCGCGGCCGCGAGCACGGCCGCCGCGCCGGCGCGTGCCCCACGCCGCCCGCCACCGCCCGACGTAGTCGATGTCTTGCTCGGCCACGTGAAGCGCTGGTTCACCACCGGCAACGTGCCGGTCAAAGTCGGAGTCGTGCTCTCCGTGTTCGGCGTCGCCTTCCTGATCAAGGCCGGCGTGGAGCGCGGCTGGCTCGTGCTGCCGATCGAGTACCGCCTGATGCTCGTAGCGCTGTTCGGCGTTGCGTTGCTCGCGATTGGCTGGCGCTTGCGGGCGCGCGAGCGCACCTACGCGCTCAGCATGCAAGGCGGCGGCATCGCGGTGCTGTATCTCACGATCTACGGGTCGTATGCGCTCTACCATTTGTTGCCCGGCACGGCCGCGTTCGGCCTGTTGCTCGTCGTGACGGCCGCGGCCGGCACGCTCGCGGTGCTCCAGGACGCGAAGGCGCTCGCCGTGCTCGGCATCGTGGGCGGTTTCCTCGCGCCCGTGCTCACATCGGACGGCAGCGGCAACCATGTCGCGCTGTTCAGCTATTACGCGATCCTCAATCTCGCGGTCGTCGGAATTGCCTGGTCCAAGGCTTGGCGCGTGCTCAACGTGCTCGGGTTCGCGTTCACGTTCGGCATCGGCGGACTCTGGGGCTACGACGCGTATCGCCCCGAGCTGTTCGCGACCACCGAGCCGTTCCTCGTGCTGTTCGTGGCGATGTACATGCTCATCCCGGTTCTGTTCGCGACCGCCAGGGACGGCGGGAGTGCCGCAAGCGCAGGAGCGCGCTTGCGGCCGACGCGCACGCAGCCGGAGCTGCGCGGCTTCGTCGACGGCACGCTCGTGTTCGGCACGCCGCTCGTCGGCTTCGGCCTCCAGAGCCAGCTCGTCGCGAACACGGAGTACGGCCTCGCGATCAGCGCAGTCGCGCTGGCGGCCGCGTACGTGGGAGTCGCCACCTTTATATATCGTCGCGGCGTGCCGCAGTTGCGCGTGCTCGTCGAAGCTCAGCTCGCGATGGGCGTGGTGTTCCTCACGGTTGCGATTCCGCTTGCGCTCGACGCGCGCTGGACCTCCGCCGCGTGGGCTGTCGAGGGCGCGGCGGTCGTGTGGCTCGGCTTCCGGCAGAACCGTCGGCTCCCGCTCGCGACGGGCCTCGCGCTGCAGCTCCTGGCGGGCGCGGCGTTCGCGCGGCAGCCGTGGCTCGGCGCCGACTTGCCGTGGGTGAACGGTTACCTGCTCGGCGCGCTGCTCATCGCTTTCGCCGGCGGGTTCTCGAGCCGGTGCGCCGACGTCGCGCGCGGCGAGCTCGCCGAGCGCTGGCCGCAGGCGCGCTCGGCCGTCGCGGCGTTGCTGCTCTTCTGGGCCGGCGGCTGGTGGTTGTTCGCCGGCTTCGCGGAGATCCGGCGCCAGTTGCCGGACTCACTCGAGATCCAGGCCGGGCTCCTGTTCGGCGCGGCCACCACGCTGCTCGCGATGAACGGTGCGCGCTGGCTCGCGTGGCCGCGCCTCGACGCGCTCGGCCTCGTGTCGTGGCCGATCGCGGCCTTCGCCTTGGCGGCTACGCCGTTCCAACTGTCGCACCCCGGCGAAAACTACGGCTGGCTCGCCTGGCCCGCGCTCCTCGGCGCGCAATTCGTGTTCCTCCGCGGGCGCGAGCAGCGGTTCCCGGTGCTGCGCGGCGCGTTGCACGCGACGGCGTACTGGCTCGCGGTGGTGTTGCTCGCGTGGGAAGCGTATTGGCGTGTGGACCGCGTTACGGTCGTCGACACGTGGCCGCTCGTCGCGGCGCTCGCGGTCACCGGCGCGCTGGTGCTGGCAACGCTGCGCCTGCGCGACCGCGTCGAGTGGCCGCTCGCGGCGCACGCGCGGCTCTACACCACGGTCTGCGCCGGCGCGATGCTCGCGGCGCTGGTCGTGCTCACCTTCTTCGCGAACCTCGTCTCGCCGGGCGACGCCCTTCCGCTCTCCTACGTGCCGGTGCTCAATCCGCTCGAGATCGTGAGCGTGTTCGTGCTCGTGGTGCTCGTGCACTGGCTCGCGGTGCAGGCGCGCGAGCGAGCCGCGTTCGCGATGGCGGCGCCGCGGCGTGCGGCCGTGGCGGGCGTATTCGGCTGGTTCCTGCTCACGATGGCCGTTGCGCGCGCCGTGCATCACTATGCGGGAGTGCCGTTCGATCTCGACAGCCTGGCGCGGTCCAACACGCTGCAAGCGGCGTTGTCGATCGTGTGGGGCGCCACCGCGCTCACGGCGATGACGCTCGGCGCGCGCCGGATGCGTCGGGCGGTGTGGATAACCGGCGCGGCGCTGATGGCGGTGGTCGTGGTGAAGCTGTTCCTCGTCGACCTCGGCAACGCCGGCACGCTCGGCCGCATCGTGTCGTTCTTGGGAGTCGGCGTGCTGCTGTTGATCGTCGGCTATTTCGCCCCGGTGCCGCCGCGTGCCGAGCTCGACCGCCGCGCCGCTTGATCGAAGGAGTCGCGCCATGAACCGCAAGATCTCCCGCTCCCGCTCCCGCTCCCGCTCCCGGCCGCGCGCCGCCGCGCTCGCGGTCGGACTGGCGATGGGCGCCGCGGCGCACGCGGCGCTCGACCCAAGCCGCTTCGAGGTCGGTTGGCCGCTGGAGGTCCCCGCCCAGGGCGGCTACTTCGACGTGGCGCTCACGCCCGACGTGTACCGCCACGCGCCGACGTTCGAGCAGCTCGCGGTGCTCGACTCGCGCAACGAGCCGATGCCGTTCTACCGCGTGGCCGTGGATCCGCCGGCCGGCGGCGAGCAGCGCGTCGCGCTCGGCGTGTCGCCGGTGTACGTGTCGCAGACGGGCGCGTCGCTCGCGGAGCTCAGCGTCTCCACCGACGATCGGCGCACCAACGTCACGGTCACGCGGCCGGCCGACGGCGCGCGGACGGACGTCGCGGCCTTCGTCGCCGACGCGCGCGCCGTGGAGCGCGCGCCGACGTCTATCGAGCTCGAGTGGCGCGCGCTGCCGCAGCCGTTCCTGCTCGACGTGCGGATCGAGCAGAGCGACGACCTCGCGCGCTGGCGGCCGGTGGGCCGCGGGTCCGTGGCGCAGCTCGCGGTGGGCGGCGCCGAAGCGCGGCACGCGCGCGTTGCCGTGAGCGCGCGAGCCGGCGGGTACTTGCGCATCGGCTGGGAACGGAACGTGGCCGACTTCTATCTGGAGCGCGTCACGCTCGTGAGCGCGGAGACGGCGGAGCCGTCGCTGCAGAGCGCGCGGTTGCGCGCGCTCGACCGCGCGCCGCCGCCGAGCCGGGGCCCGGGCGCGCCCGCGCCCGCGCCTCTCTACTTCGACGCCGGCGGGCCGGTGCCGGTGGCCGCGGCGACGGTGCGCTTCGTCGCGGGCAGCGGCTGGCTCACGGCCGATGTGGCGGTCGGCGATTCGCTCGACGGTCCTTGGCTCCCGGTCGCCTACGGCGAGCTGTTCTACGAGGTCGACTATTCCGGAACGCGCTTCGAGAGCCCCGCGGTCGCCGTCGGCCGCACCGAGAAGCGTTACTGGCGGATCGCGCCCGCCGAGCCGGTCGGCCGCGACCGCGTCGAGCTCGAGCTGCGTTACGGCCAAGAGCTCCTGCGCGTCGCGGCCAATGGCGCTCCGCCGTACCTGCTCGCCGCCGGCACGCGGATTGCCGAAGCCGGACCGGACGCCACGTTCGCCGCGGTTTGGCGCCGGCTCGCGCCGGGCCCGGCGCCGGCCCGGGCCACGCTCGGCCCGCTGCGCGAGCTCGGGGGCGGCGGCGCGCTCGTGGTACCGGTCGTCTTCCCGTGGCGGACGGCCGCGCTCTGGATCGTGCTCGTCGCCGGCGTGGTTGCCGTGGCCTTCATGGCGGTTAGACTCGCCCGCGAGATGCACGACAAACCGTCCTGAGGTACAGCGCCTGGCCAAACCCGCGAAGCTGCGACGCTCGTTCGCCGGCATCGCGGCCCGCGCATTCGCGGCCGCGCTGCTCGCCGGCCTGCTATTGAGCGCGCTGCCCGTGCTCGCGCTGCGCTGGCTCGCGCCGCCGGTCACGGCGATGATGCTCGAGCAGCCGGGCCCCGTCGGCGATCTCGACTACGAGTGGGTGGACCGCGCGAGTATCTCGGTGGCCGCGGCGCGCGCCGTCATCGCTGCCGAAGACCAGCGCTTCTTCGAGCATCACGGCCTCGACTTCCAGTCGATCGAGCGCGCGCTCGACGAGCACGAGGCGGGAGACGATCTCCGCGGCGCCTCCACGATCACGCAGCAGGTCGCGAAGAACCTGTTCCTCTGGCCGGGACGCAGCTTCGTGCGCAAAGGCCTCGAAGCGTACTTCGCGCTGCTGATCGAGGCGCTGCTGCCGAAGCAGCGGATTCTCGAGATTTACCTGAACGTGGCCGAGCTCGGCCCCGGCGTGTTCGGCGTGGAGGCGGCCGCGCGGCGCTACTTCGGCACGAGCGCGGCGCGGCTCACGGCGAGCGAGGCCGCGCTGCTCGCGGCCGTGTTGCCGAATCCGCGGCGCTTGAGCGCGGAGCGTCCGAGCGCCTACGTCCGCGGCCGACAGGCCTGGGTGCTCGGGCAGATGACGCTGCTCGAGACGCGCGGTCACTATCGCGCATTGGCGTGGTGAGCCCGCCGCAGCAGCGGCGGCCCCGCGCCGGCGGCCGCGTCCCGCCCTCGGCCGGGTTCCCCCCGATCGCGGGCTCGCGCGCCACGATCCTCATTCTCGGCAGTTTGCCAGGACAGAAATCGCTCGAAATGGGCCAATACTATGCTCAACCCCAGAACGGCTTCTGGAGGATCATGGGGGCGCTGTTCGGCGCCGGCCCGTCGCTGCCGTACGCGGCGCGCCTCGAGCGGCTGATCGCGTGCGGCGTGGCGGTCTGGGACGTGCTCGCGGCGGGCGAGCGCGCCGGGAGCCTCGACTCGGCCATCGTCTCGGCGAGCGCCGTCGGTAACGACTTCGCCGAGTTCTTCGAACGCCACCGGGAGATCCGACGAGTTTGCTTCAACGGGACCAAAGCCGCGCAGCTGTACAAGCGCCTCGTGATGCCGACGCTCGTGCCGCAGGTCGCGGCCCTCGACACGCGGCTGCTGCCGTCGACGAGCCCGGCACACGCCGCGCGGCCGTTCGCGGCCAAGCTGGCGCTATGGTCCGCGGCGCTGTCGGCCGCGGCGCCGGGCGCGTCGGCCGACCGGGTTGCGGAACCGCTCGCCGCGGGGTCCCCTCGGTCGACCCTCCGATCGACAGATAGCGAAGATGGACGAGTCGGCGCGAGTAGAGCGATGCCGGAACGCCGCCGCGTTCCTCGGCGCCGCGCGTGAGTGGCTGCTCGCCGCTGAGGCCGAGAACAATCTGATCCTCGCGAACGCGGAGGTGATCGCCGCGACGCACGATCACCCGTTTCGCGAGCCGTTGTACTTCGCCGCGCTTTGGGATGAGGGTCGGATCGCGGGCTGCGGCGTCTGCGCGCCTCCCGACGGCCTCGAGCTTACGGCGCTGCCGCCGGGCGCGGCGCGTCTGTTCGTCCCGAGCGTGGCGGAGCTGCACCCGCGGCTGGCGGCCGTCGGCGGCCCGCCGGACGCGGCGCTCGAGTTCGCGCGGGCCTGGGCGCGGGAGCGGGGCGGCGAGTGGCAGATGCGTCACCATTGGCACTGGTTTCGTCTCGACGGCGTCACGCGGCCGCGGCGCGCGCCGCCCGGGCGGTTGCGCGTCGCGGTCGTCGACGATTGGCCCACGCTCGCAGCGTGGGCGCCGCGCTACGGTCCCGAGGAGAACACACCCGTCGACGTCACGGGCCTGTTCGCGCGACTCCTCGCGCGCGGCGCGCTGTACGTGTGGGACGACGGCGGTGCGAAGTGCGTGGTCGGCGTGTCGGGCAGAACGCGCCACGGAGCGCGCATCGCCGCCGTCTACACGCCGCCCGAGTTCCGCGCGCGCGGCTACGCGAGCAACGCGGTGGCTGCGACGTGCGAGACCGTGCTCGAGAGCGGTGTGAGGTTCTGCGTGCTCGCTGCCCATCGCGAGCCGTCCACTCAAGCCCGGATCTACCGCAGCGTCGGCTTCCGTCCGATCCGTGAGCACTTCGCGATCGACTTGGGGCTCTGAGCGTCGGGCTCCGAGCCCTCGAGCCGGTCCCTCGTACGGGTCCAGCCTTGGTGCAAGCGGGCCCCGCGGTTGCGCCTTCACAGTGCAGGCGCGGCGCCGCGTCGGGGCTGCGCGCCGCGCCGCGCCTCGCCCCGCGCCCGCCGGCACGGCGGGGCATGCTTCTTGCAAACCGTGCGCACGGGCCAGGCCGGCCAACTTACGAGGAACCGCGAGTGCGCCAGAGCTCGATACGGGGCTTGCGAACCTTCTGTGTCGCCGCACGCTGCTTGTCCTTCAAGGCGGCGGCGGAAGAATTGTGCGTGACGCCGTCGGCCGTGAGCCACCAGATCAAGGGCCTCGAGCAGCAGCTGCGCGCGCAGCTCTTCGAGCGCCGCACGCGCGAGGTCGCGCTCACCGAGATCGGCGCGGCGCTGTTCGCGCAGGTCGACCCGCTGCTCACGGAGCTCGACAACGTCACCGCGAGGTTTCTCGCGCCTAACGGCCAGCGGCGGGTTCTCAAGATCACGCTGTTGCCGTTCTTCGCGAGCGAGATGTTCATCCCGCGGCTGTCCGCGTTCGCGGACCTGCATCGCGCGATCGACATGCGGGTCGAGACCACCGAGGCCGGCGCGTCGCATCCCGCCGCGAGCGACGCGTCGATCTTGCTGCTCCCGCACCGGCCGCCGGACGTCTGCGCGCATCCGCTGTTCACGTTGCGGCTCGCGCCGGCGTGCTCGCCCCAGCTCGCGCGAGAGCTCAAGCTCGGCGATCCGCGCGCGCTGCTCGGCGCAACGCTCATCGTGCACAAGTCGCGCTCGCACGCTTGGCAGGATTGGTTCGCGAGCATGTCCATCGCGCTGGAGCGGCCGCCGAAGGTCATTCATCTCGACAGCATGTTCGCGGTGGCGCGGGCGGCGGAGCGCGGGCTCGGCGTCGCGCTCGTGCCGATTCCGTTGTCGGGCTCGTGGTTCAGCTCGGGCGCGCTCGTGCGGCCGTGCATCGGCGAGCTCGAGACGAGCGACACCTACTACTTCGTGTATCGCAACGAGGCGGCGCAGAACCCAGACGTTTGCGCGCTGCGCGACTGGGTGATCGGCACGTTCGCGCAGCAGCGGGATGAACGCATGTCAGCCGTTGCCTAAGAACATATCGTTTGTCTCCGGCAGCGCGGATGTTTAACTTGGTGTCGCAGGAGCAGTGGAGCCAAGGATGGCTCGAAAGTCGGATCGTTGTTTCGTTGCCCCTGGTGTCTGGATCACTGTAGTTGTCTCTTCGATCGGTGATGCACGTTGCAAAGGCCGGCAGTACTCGCTACGCCCCCCCCAGCAAGCTGCTGACTAGCACACTGCCTTTGCAACGTTCTCGGCCCGGCCTCGCTCGAGGCCGGGTCATTTATTCGAAGCTCATCGCTGTTCCACCTTCGAACTGCATCGCGGCGCTTGCCTGTGGGGTGCGAATTGCTAATCACGCCGGAAACGGCAGCGCGTAGAGGCCGCGGCAATAGCTTTGCCAGTGAAGTCGTTCGAGCACTTGCTTCGGACGCGGCACGCCGGCCGGCGTTTGTCCGCCCAGCGTCCGATGTGCACGTACGCCGTTGTAATAGGCCTTGAACGAGCCGAGCTTTCGCTCGAGATCGCGAGCGTTCCACAACGGCGTCCGATCGAGAAACTCACGGCGGACCGTTCCAATCAGCCGCTCGACGAACGGGTGCGACAACGGCACGTAAGGCACTGTCTTCACCGCCTCGATTTCCAAGATGCGCAAGTTCGCCTTCCAACGGTGAAACTCGAACAGCGGGTCATGATCGGTGCTCAGGCGCCGAGGCAATCCGCCGGAGCCCGCGATCGCTCGCGCCAGCATTCGGCAGACGGCCGCCCCGTCAGGCGCGCCGGCGTGGGCGGCAAAGCCGACGATCCGCCGCGTGCACTGGTCCATCACGAGCATCACCCAGTGGCTCTTGAGAGCCAAGGACTCGCAGCGAAAGAGATCGACCGACCAGAGACTGTCCTTGGCGTTGCCGAGCAACGAGAGCCAGGAAGGGCCGCCATCGCCGCGATTGGGGCGATAGTGCTTGGCGAGGACGCGGCGGACGACGTCCTTGTCGATCTCGACGTCGAACACGAGCGCGAGCTGCTCGGCGATTCGCTGGTAGCCGAAGCGCGGATTCCGGCGCTTCATCTCGACGATGGCGGCGACGATCTCGGGACAAGGTCCCTTCGGACCTGGCCGGCCGCCGCGCTTCGGGGTGAACAGCAGCCGATACTTGCGGGTCACCAAGGCTCGATGAAATCCAAGGATCGTCGAGGGCTTGAGGACGACTGCCGATTTCAAGAGCCGAGCGCGGGTCATGAAGGTGGCGCAAGCAGCGGCGATCACTCGATCCATCGGCCGGAGATTCGGCGCGCGCTCGCGCGAACGGTTGAGAACGATGGGCTGCTGCTTCAGCAGCAACGACTCGGCGACGACCGCGCGCACGCCCTCGGGCCGCCAGCACTTTACGAGCGTTGCTATTAGGTGAGTCGAGAGAATCGCCAGCTCGCGCATTCGGGCAATCGTAACGATCAGCGATGAGATCACAAGAGCCGAGTCAGCGTCGCAGCGAGCAGCACATGTGCGCAGTTCGGTCGATTCCTATTGGCGCTGCGTGAGAATGTCTTTACTCATTCGCTCCAACTGATCGAGTAGCGGCGGCAAGCTGACGATGACGGTTTCCCACACGATGTCGAGGTCGATATCGAAGTATCCGTGCGCAATGCGGTTGCGCATGCCCTTCATAGGCTCTTCCAGGCGACCGCACTGTACCGCTGGGCGAATTCCGGGTATTCGTTCAGAAGTTTCGTCGCTGCCTCACCGATCACGACGAGATTCAGGATGACGGCCTGCTGCGTCCGTTTGTCGGCAACGAACGCATTCTTGTTCATCCCCTCGACGTAAGAATGGGCCAGCCGTGCCGCTTCCGCGATGTGTTCGAGGTAGTCGCCGAGACGACTCTCATTCATATCGCCCGCGCCTGTGCTAGTACGCGATTGCGAACCTTCAACGGCAGGTCACCTGGCACGCGCACGTCGACGCGGACGCCGAGCAGCTCTTCTAGCTCGACTTGAAGACCGCCAAGGTCGAATAAGGTCGCTCCGGGAAGCGGATCGACGAGCAGATCGAGATCGCTGCCTTCTCGATCTTGCCCTGTGGCCACGGAACCAAAGACTCGCGGGTTCGTTGCACGAAAACGATGCGTGACAGCGCGAACGGCGTCCCGATGGTTCTTCAGTGCGGTCGAGGGTTTCATGGCTGTCGGCGAGATTATAGACAATCGCTGCTCTCGCGGAGTGCGAATTGCGCCTCAAACGATCAGCGCAGCGTGCCTGTGGCGAATTCCTCTTCAAACCGCTGCCGGCAGTTGAAAAAGCCCCCCCGGCAGTGAGATCGCCAGCGCTACGCCGCGAGATGGAGCGGTCCGCCGTGCCGCGGCGCCGAAGTCAGACCGGTGCGGGCGTCGCTGCGAGCGAGCGCTCGCGCGCGAGTGCCGGCAGCTCCAACGTCACCACCAGCCCCGGGGCGTTATCGGACAGCGTAAGCCTCCCGTGATGCTGCAACGCCACCGCCTTCACGAGCGCTAACCCCAGTCCGTTCCCTGGCTGCGACCGCGCCTGATCGAGTCGCGCGAACCGCTGCAGCACGCGCTCCCGATCGGCCTCCGGCACACCGGGCCCCGAGTCGGCCACGCGCACGAGCGCCGTGTCGTCGGTGCGCTCGAGCGTGAGTGTCACCGATCCGCCCGCCGGTGTGTACTTCACCGCATTGTCGAGCAGGTTGGTTAGCGCCTGCGCGAGCAGCTCGCGGTCGCCGAACACGTCCACCGTTGCGCGGCAGTCGCACGCCAGCGCGATCCGCTGCTCGTCGGCCGCCGCCTGATAGAGCTCGGCCACGTCGCGCACGATCTTGCCCAAGTCCACCGCCGCGAACGCGTTGCGGTGCGCGCCCGACTCCACCCGCGCGATTCGGAGCAGCGCGTTGAACGTGTCGAGCACGTGGTCCACCTGCTGCACACACTCCGCGATGTCGTCGCGGTTCGGCCGCTCGGCCGCGGCCACCATCTCGAGCCGATTGCGTAGGCGCGTGAGCGGTCCGCGCAGGTCGTGCGCGACGCTGTCGCCTACGTGCCGCATGCCCTCGAGCAGGCTCTCGATCTGGTCGAGCATCGCGTTGATGTTCTGCGCGAGCTCGTCGTGCTCGTCATTGCCGCCGGTGCGCGGCGCACGGCGGCTCAAGTCGCCGGCCATGATCTGGCGCGTCGTGCGGTTCAGATCGGCGATCCGGCGCTGCGCGCCGCGCGCAACGAGCAGGCCGCCGAGCAGCGACAGGCCGAGCGCGAGCGGCAGGCCGTAGAACAGTGCGCGCCGGAATACCTGCTTCACGCGCGTGAGCTCGGTGGTTTCGCGGCCCACGAGCAAGCGGAAGCCGAGGCCCAAGCGGAACACCATCGCGCGCACCGGCGACTCGCGGCCCGTTGATTCGTCGCGCACGGTAAAGTCGACCCACTCGCCAGCGAAGCGGTCGAGCTCGGCCGGCCAATACGGAACGTTGCCCGCGTACTTCGTGCCGATCGCGTTCGCGAGCAGATAGACGGAGCGCTGGTCCTCGCGGTTCATCACGCGCTCGTCGATGATCGCTTTGAGCGCGGGGAGGTCGCCTTGGCTGTACTGCTCGCGCAGGCCGTTGATCTCGGCCTCGATGACGTCGTTGGTTTGCCGCTCGATGTAGCCGAACGTGGACCAGTAGAGGAATGCGAGCAGCGCGATCGCCGACACGGTGAACAGCGCGGTGTAGGCCAGCGTGAGCTGGAACACACTCGTGCGGAACAACGTTCGCAGTCTCATCGCATTGAGTTGGCGAAGAGGAAAAATAGGGACATGTTGCATTTTCGGCGACCCGCCGAGGCTCGTCGCGCGCGTCGTCGAAAATGCAACATGTCCCTATTTTTCCTCAGGCGTCCAGCCGATAACCTACACCGCGCACGGTGTGCAGCAAAGGCCGGTCGAAGCCGCGGTCGATCTTCGAGCGCAGGCGGCTCACGTGCACGTCGATCACGTTCGTCTGCGGGTCGAAGTGATAGTCCCACACGCCCTCGAGCAGCATGGTGCGCGTGACCACCTGGCCCGCGTGCCGCAGCAAAAACTCCAGCAGCTGGAACTCGCGCGGCTGCAAGTCGATGAGCTCGCTGCCGCGGCGCACTTCGCGCCGCAGCAGGTCCATCTCGAGGTCGGCGGCCTTGAGCACGGTGGAGGGCGCGTCGCCGCCGGTCTTCGCGCGGCGGTCGAGCGCCTCGAGCCGCGCGAGCAGCTCGCTGAAGGCGAACGGTTTCACGAGGTAGTCGTCGCCGCCGGCCTTGAGCCCCTTGACGCGGTCGTCGACCTCGCCCAAGGCGCTCAGGATCAATACAGGTGTGGAATCTTGCGACGCGCGCAGCGTGCGGATCAGCGTGAGCCCGTCGACTCCCGGCAGCATCCGGTCGACGACCAGCACGTCGTAGTCCTCGGTGGTGGCGAGAAACAGGCCGTCTTTGCCGTTGTCGGCATGGTCGACGTTGTAGCCGGCCTGCGCCAGTCCGTTGCGAATGAACGAGGCGACATCCTTGTCGTCCTCGATGACCAAAATACGCACGCCGCTCTAGACCTCGCTCGTTGCCGGACGCGGCGCCTCTCGGGCGGGACGTCGCGTCCTTCGATCATGACCAGTGCGGCGTGGCGTGGCGGCTCAGCTCGCCCGAGTCGTGAGAGCCTTCGCCTCGTCGCGTGTCAGTTTGAAGATCCCGTGAATAGGGTAACGGAAGCCGCGCACTTGTACCGCGTCGAACCTCGCATATACCCGGTTGCCGACGGACGTCAAGCCGATCGCCTGCGCGAACCGCAAGTCGTGGCTCGGGAACGAGAGCTCCACGAGATACGCCTGCCACGGCGTGGTCCACACAACTACGGTGTCGTCGTCGATCGCGTGCCAGCTATACGGACGCGTGAGAAGCGCAAAGCTGTCGACCTCCTCGCCCACGCCTTGGCCCGGCTCCACGTTGGCAGCGGCGGCATTGGCGTGATTGTTCGCGGGCCTCGCGAGCGAAGCCGTGCTGAAGGCCGCAGCCAACGCCAACGCGGCGATCGCCACTGCGCCGCGCTTGGTCCATCTGTTCAGATCGGAAAGTTCCATGGTCGTCTCCTAATTGCCCGCTGAAGCCTCACTCCTCAGTGTTCTTTCAGCGTGGACTCCACCTTATTCCCATAGACCTGAACGGCTCATTAATACCCCGAATATCAATGTCCGAGCATTACGAAAAAGTAGGGAACTCGTGAGCCCCCGTTAATCCGCTGCGGCGTAGCTTTGCCTTCCATGATGCGAATCAGCGAAGGAGACTCGCGATGACTCACACACTCTCTGCGCGGTCGGGATGGCTCGCTGGAGCCATTGGCGGCGCAGCTCTCATGCTCACCGTGATCGCGGTGGATTTCACCCCGCCGGCGCACTCGGCCGCGCCGCCCGCGGCGATGGCGACGGGCGGGTTCGCCGACGTCGTGGAAACCGTGAGCCCGGCCGTCGTGAACATCATGGTCGACAAGGTCGCCGACGCCGAGCCCACGGCGTTTGGCGGGGATTTCGGCGGCGACAACGATAGCCAGCCGCGCGGCCGCAATGCGGACCCGCGCTCCCGCTCGCCGTTCGACGAGTTCTTCGGCCGCTTCTTCGACGCGCCGGGCCAGCAGTATCAAATGCCACAGCGCCGCGTCGAAGGGCAGGGCTCGGGATTCTTGATCGAGGCCGACGGTTACATCGTCACCAACAATCACGTGATCGACGGGGCCGACAAGATCGTCGTTACCTTGCAAGACGGCAAGAAGCTCGACGCCAAGCTCATCGGCACCGACGCGAAGACCGACGTCGCGTTGATCAAGGTGGACGGCTCGTCGCTGCCGCACGTCGCGTTCGGCGATTCCGACCACGCGCGCGTCGGCGACTGGGTGCTCGCGATCGGCAACCCGTTCGGCCTGGGCGGCACCGCGAGCGCCGGCATCATCTCGGCGCGCGGCCGCGACATCCAGTCAGGCCCGTACGACGACTATCTGCAGATCGACGCGCCGATCAACCCCGGCAACTCGGGCGGCCCCGTGTTCAACACGGCCGGTGAGGTCGTCGGCATCAACACGGCGATCTTCTCGCCGAACGGCGGCAACATCGGCATCGGCTTCGCGATTCCGTCGAATCAGGCCAAGACCGTGGTCGCGGCGCTGAAGAGCAACGGCAGCGTGGAGCGCGGCTGGCTCGGCGTGCAGATCCAAAATCTCGACGACGAGCTCGCGGCGTCGCTCGGCCTCGATCACGACAAGGGCGCGCTCGTCGCCGAAGTCTTGAGCGACGGCCCGGCGAAGAAGGGCGGCGTGCTCGCGGGCGACGTGATCACCAAGTTCAACGATCACGAGGTCGACTCTGCTCGCACGCTGTCGCGCGTGGTGGCGGACGCCAACCCGAACGACACCGCCCGCGTCACGGTGTGGCGCAACGGCAAGGCCCACGAGCTCAAGATCAAGCTCGGCGAGGCCTCGCGCGGCGAGCAGGTGGCGGCGAATCCGGCGGCGGACGTGGGCGGCCACTCGCTCGGCCTCCAGCTGCGGCCGCTCACGGATCAGGACAAGGCGCAGCTCGGCGTGCCCGCCGACGTCGAGGGCGCGCTCGTGGTCTCGGTCGCGCCCGATAGCGCGGCCGCGGACAAAGGCATGCGGCCCGGCGACGTCATCACTCAGGTGAACCACAAGAACGTCACGTCGGCGAGCGAAGCCGCGACGGCGTTGAACGCAGCGAAGTCGGACAAGCGCGCGCTGTTGCTCGTGCGCCGCGGCGACTCGCAGCGGTTCGTGGCACTGAGCTTCTCTTGATCTAGACGAGCAAGGCCGACCGGCGCGTCTTCGAGGGCGCGACGGAAGGGCACAAGGGTCCCGGTCTCCTCCCACCCCCCCGAGGCCGGGACCCTTCTTTTTTGCGCGAGCCGCGGACCATAATGCCGCGGCTTCGTCGTTCCTGGTGTCAGACACTAGGGTCAGACACGAGGGTCAGACACGGATCGAGCGGGGGTGGGTCGATGAGAGATCATTCGTCGCGCGGACGGCGCTCGCTCGCAAGCGCCTGCGCATCCATCTTCCTCGTCGTCGCCGCGCTGCTCGCCGCCACCGACGTGAGCGCGCAGCCGGTGCTCGAGCCCGGCGCGGCGGTCTACGCCAAGTATTGCGCGTCGTGCCACGACCAAGTCGGCGCGCGCATTCCCGCGCGCGACGCGCTCGCGCAGATGTCGCCGGCGCGCATCCTGCGCACGCTCGACTTCGGGCTGATGATGAGCATCGCGTACCCGATCAAGCGCCCCGACCGCGAGGCCGTCGCCGCGTTCCTCGGCAAGGGGCGCGACGACGCCGCGCCGCCGCCGAGCGCGTTCTGCTCCAAGGACACGCGGATCATGTCCGGCGAGGCGCGCGCGAGCTGGCCGGGCTGGGGCCCGTCGCCGGACAACGCGCGCTATCAAACGGCCGAGCGCGCGGGCCTCGACGCCGCCCAAGTCGCGCGGCTCGAGCTCAAGTGGGCCTACGGTTTCGGTGGCGACATCGTCGCGTTCGGGGCGCCGACGGTCGTGAACGGCACGCTGTTCGTCGGCAGCGCCGGCGGCGCCGTGCAGGCGCTCGACGCGGCGACCGGCTGCCTGCACTGGCTCTATCAGGCGAACGGCCCGGTGCGCGCCGCGCCGACGATGGCGGAAGAGGGCGCGGACAAGACGCTGCTCTTCAGCGACCAGAACGGCGGCGTCTATGCCGTAAACGCCGCGACCGGCAAGCTCCGCTGGCAGACGCGGGTCGAGGAGCACGAGGCCACGCGCTTGACCGGTTCGTTCGCGGTCTACCGCGACCTGGCGTTCGTGCCGGCCGCGTCGTGGGAGGAGACGCGCTCGAACGATCCCGCGTATCAGTGCTGCACGTTCCGCGGCAGCGTCACGGCGGTGCGCGTTCGCGACGGCTCGGTCGCGTGGAAAGCGTATCTCGTGGACACGCCGCGCGCGACGGGCCGCACCGCCGCCGGCACGCCGACGCACGGGCCGTCCGGCGCCGGCGTTTGGGCGACGCCCACCGTCGACGAGCGCCGCAACCTTCTATATATCACTACGGGCGACAACTACTCGAAGCCCGCAACGGCAACGAGCGACGCGGTGGTGGCGCTCGACCTCGCCACCGGCCGCGTCGCGTGGTCGCAGCAGACCACCCCGAACGACGTCTGGAACGGGGCGTGCAACAGCGGCGGGCCGAACTGCCCGGACGGCAGCGGCCCCGACCACGACTTCGGCTCCTCGGCGATGCTGCTACGGGCGCCGAACGGTTCCGACGTGCTCGTGGCCGGCCAGAAGTCCGGCGTCGTCTACGCGCTCGATCCCGCGAACGGCGGCAAGCTGCTCTGGCAGGCGCGCGTCGGCAAGGGCGGCACGAACGGCGGCGTGCAGTGGGGCATGGCGAGCGACGGCCGTAACGTCTACGCGGCGGTGTCGGACGTCGTGCGCTTGCAGAACGTGAGCGGGGCTGTGCCGGTCGGGTCGGCGCAGCTCGACCCGAAGGAAGGCGGCGGGCTCACCGCGCTCGACCTCGCGACCGGCCGCCGCGTCTGGTTCGCGCCGAGCACGCCGTGCGCTCCGCCGCGTCTCGGATGCAGCCCGGCGCAGCCGGCCGCCGTGACGGCGATTCCGGACGCGGTGTTCACGGGGTCGGTCGACGGCCATCTGCGCGCGTTCTCGACGGCGGACGGCAAGCTCGTCTGGGACTTCGACACGGCGCGCGACTACCGTACCGTCAACGGCGTGGCCGGCAAGGGCGGCTCGCTCGACGGCGCCGGCCCCGTGATCGTCGCCGGCATGGTGTTCGTCAACTCGGGCTACCCGCGCTTCGGCGGGCTGCCCGGCAACGTGCTCCTCGCTTTCGGCGTCCCCGGAAAATAGGGACAGGTTACTTTTTCGCGGCCGACCGCCATGGATGGCGGAAGTGCCGCGATTGCAGGAGCAAATCGCGGCCGACCGCCATGGATGGCGGAAGTGCCGCGATTGCAGGAGCAAATCGCGGCGTCGCGCGCACTCCGGCTCGCAGCGTAGACTTGCGCGCGTGAGAGCGTTCGTCGTCAAGTCGCTGAAGGATCCGCTGCTTCACTTCCTCGTGATCGGCATCGCCTTGTTCGCGGCGTCTGCGTGGCGCGGCCAATCGATCCGCGCGGGCCGCGAGCGCATCGTGGTCGGCGCCGAGCAGGTGGTGCAGGCCCGCGACGCCGCGACGGCGCTCGAGGGCCGGGCGCTCACGAGGGACGAGCTCGCGGAGCTCATCGAGCCGACGGTCCGTGAAGAAGTGCTGTACCGCGAGGCGCTTGCGCTCCGGCTCGACGAAAACGACGACGAGGTGCGCCGCCGGCTCGTCGAGAAGATGCAATACCTCACGCAGGACCTCGCGGATCCGGAGGCGGCGTCGGAGGCCGAGCTCGAGGCGTTCTACGCCGCGCATCCCGAGCGGTTCGCGGTGCCGGAGCTGGTCACGTTCGAGCAGGTGTTCTTCGATCCGGGCAAGCGGGGCGCGGCGCTTCAGGCGGACGCGACTGCGGGGCTCGCGAAGCTCGCCGCCGGCGCCGCTCCGCGCGACGTCGGCGACCGCACCCCGCTGCGCGAGTCCTACGCGAACGCGCCGCGGGAGCAGGTGACGATACTGTTTGGCGGTGCGCTCGCCGATGCGGTCTTCAGCGTCGCGCCCGGCGCGTGGGTGGGGCCGTTCCGGTCGGACTTCGGCCTGCACGTCGTGCGGTTGAACGCGCGCACCGAGCGCACACAGCCGCCGTACCCCGAGATCCGCGACCGCGTCGCCGCGGAATTCGCCTCCGACCGGCGCCGCGCGCGCAACGATGCCGACTACGCGCGGATGCGCTCCCACTACGACGTGGTGATCGAGTGGCCCGCGGATGAAAAATAGGGACATGTTGCCTTTTCGGCGGCCGCTTTCTCGGCGCAGCGGTGCCGATGTGACACACCGGCACCGAAACGGCAGCCCCCGAAAAGGCAACATGTCCCCATTTTTCTTCCGGAAAAGTAACCTGTCCCTATTTTTCATCACGCTGCTGGTGGCGGGGAGCGCGTGTGCGCATCGGCTGAGCCCCGCGTTCTTCGGTGTCACGGAGACGGCGCAAGACATCTACGACGTACAGTGGAAAGTGTCGATCTCCGGCGGCCTTGCCGCCGCGCTCGAGCCGAAGGTCCCGGACGGCTGCACGCTCAGCGGGGTGCGCAGCTACGTGGTGGGCGAGGACGTGCGCTTCCAGCATGCCGCCATGTCATGTCCCGGCGGCCTGGGCGGCCGCGAGCTCGTCATCGACGGTTTGGCGCAGACGCAGACCGACGTACTGGTGCGCGTCGACTATCTCGACGGTACTGCCACGAACGAGCGGCTCACGCCGTCCGCTCCGAGCGTCGTGATCCCGGAGCGGCCGAGCGCGTTCGAGGTGGTGCGCACCTACACCGCGCTCGGCGTCGAGCACATCCTGCTCGGCGTCGACCACCTGCTGTTCGTGCTGGCGCTGCTGCTGCTCGTGCGCGGCGTGGGCCGGCTCGTCGCAACGGTCACCGCCTTCACGGTTGCGCACAGCGTCACGCTCGCCGCCGCGACGCTCGGCTTTGTGCACGTGCCGCCGGCGCCGGTGGAAGCCGTGATCGCGCTCAGCATCCTGTTTCTCGCGTCGGAGCTCGCGCGCCGGCGGCTCGCGGCGCCCGGCGCTGCGGCCGACGCGGCCGCCGATCTCACCGCGCGCTTTCCTTGGATCGTGGCGTTCTCGTTCGGCCTGCTGCACGGGTTCGGCTTCGCCGGCGCGCTGTCCGAGGTCGGTGTGCCGGCGCGCGCGGTGCCGCTGGCGCTCTTGTTCTTCAATGTTGGCGTCGAGATCGGCCAGGTCGCGTTCATCGCCGCGGTGCTCGCGGCCGGCTGGCTGATCCGCCGCGCGGCGGCCGCGCCGCCCGTCTGGTGGCCGCGAGCGGCCGCCTACGGCATCGGCTCGGTCGCGGCGTTCTGGGTCGTCGAGCGCACGCTCGCCGTCTTCGCGTAGTAGGCTCTCATCATGACGGAACGATTGTTGACCGCGGTCGTCGGGAGCTACCCGCAGCCGGATTGGCTCATCGACCGCGCCATGCTCACCAAGATGATGGCGCCGCGCGTGCGCGTGCAGCAGGTGTGGCGGATCCCCGAGGAGCGGCTCGAGGCGGCGCAGGACGACGCGACGATCGTCGCGATCCGTGAGCAGGAGCGCGCCGGCGTCGACATCATCACCGACGGCGAGATCCGCCGCGAGAGCTACTCGAACAGGTTCGCCAACGCGCTCGACGGCATCGACCGCGAGCGCGTCGGCGAGATCGTCGGCCGCACGGGCGCGAAGATTCCGGTGCCGATCGTGTCGGGGCCGATCCGGCGGCGGGCGCCGATCGAGGTGCGCGACGTCGAGTTCCTGCGCGCCAACACCAACCGCAAGATCAAAATCACGCTGCCCGGCCCGTTCACGATGACGCAGCAGGTGGTGGACGAGCACTACCGCGACGAGGAAGCGCTGGCGCTCGCGTACGCCGACGCCGTGAACCAAGAGGTTCGCGATCTTTTCGCCGCCGGTGCCGACGTGGTGCAGCTCGACGAGCCGTGGCTCCAGGCGCGCGCGGAGAACGCGCGCCGGTACGGCATCAAGGCGATCGACCGCGCGCTCGCGGGTGTCACCGGCACGACGGCGCTGCACCTGTGCTTCGGCTATGCCGCGCTCGTCAAGAGCAAGCCCGCGAGCGGCTATTCGTTCTTGGAGGAGCTCGAGCAGTGCGCGGCGCAGCAGATCTCGATCGAAGCCGCGCAGCCGCGTCTCGACCTCTCCATCTTGAAGGCGTTGCCGTCGAAAACAGTGCTGGTCGGCGTGCTCGACTTGGACGACCGCAACGTCGAGACGCCGCAGCAGGTGGCCGCGCGGATCCGCGCGGCGCTCGAGGTGCTGCCGCCCGAGCGCCTGATCGCGACGCCCGATTGCGGCATGAAGTACCTGCCGCGCGCCGTCGCGTTCGGCAAGCTCGCGGCGCTCGCGGCCGGCGCCGCGATCGTACGCGCGGAGCTCTGAGCTCGTGCCCGCGCGAGCCGTGAAGCGACGCCGCACGCCGCCGGAGGCCGCGGCGGCGCGGAGCCGCCTGCGCGGCGCGGCCAAACGCTGGTCGCTCGCGGTCCACGGCGGCGCCGGCGCGGCGCGCGACGACGGTCTCGACGCGCGGCGTGCCGAAGCGATCCGCGCCGCGCTCGCCGACGTGCTCGCGGCCGGCGCGGCCATGCTCGCGGCGGGCGCCGCGGGCCTCGACGTGGTCGAAGACGCGGTGCGCCGGCTCGAGGACTCGCCGCTCTTCAACGCCGGCAAGGGCGCGGTGTTCAACGCGCACGGCGAGCACGAGCTCGACGCGTCGATCATGGACGGCAAGGATCTGCGCGCCGGCGCGGTCGCGAACGTGCGCGGCATCAAGAACCCGGTCGCGCTCGCACGCTTGATCATGGAGCGCTCGCCGCACGTGCTGCTCCAGGGCGCGGGCGCGCAGGCGTTCGCTATCTCCCAGGGTATGGGGCTCGTCGGCCCCGACTACTTCTGGACCGAGGAGCGCTGGAGCGCGTTCAAGGAGGCGCGACTGCACAGCGGCTCGCGCCAAACGCGCGACTTGGGCACCGTCGGCGCCGTGGCGCTCGACAGCACCGGCGACCTCGCGGCCGCGACGTCCACCGGCGGCGTCACCAACAAGCTGCCGGGCCGCGTCGGCGACTCCGCGGTGATCGGCGCGGGAACCTATGCGAGCAACGCGTCGTGCGCGGTATCGTGCACGGGGCAGGGCGAGCACTTCATCCGCGCCACCGTGGCGCGCGACATCTGCGCGCTCGTCGAGTACGCGAAGCTCGACGCGCGCACGGCGGCCCACACCGTCATCGAGCGGCGGCTGGCGCAAATCGGCGGCAAGGGCGGAGTGATCGTCGCGGCGAACGACGGCGTCGTCGCGTGCGTGTTCAACACCGAGCTCATGTACCGCGGCTTCGTGACCCACGACACGCCCGCGCGCACCGCGATCGCCGCGGAAAGCTGACGTCTCTCAGCTCGCCGGCGGCCCGTCGGGCTTGGCGAGATCGCAGCCCGCTTGCTTGGCGCAGAGCTCGCCGAGCAGGTCCGCCGTGCTCCGGTAGACCTCGATCGTTTGCCCGCGACCGTGGCCGCCGGCCTTGCCGAGCGCGGCGTCGACCGGCGTGAGGCCGCGCGCGTCGGCCGTGTCGATCGCGGCGCCGTGCTCCACGAGAAATTTCACGACGTCGTTCCAGCCCCAGAACGCCGCGCCGAAGAGCGCCGTCGCACCCCGCGCGTTGGCGGCGCCGCGGTCGGCGGTGGTGCGCTGGTTGACCTTCGCGCCCGCGTCTATGAGCACTCGCAGCGCTTCGATCGATTTCTGCTGGACGTCGGGCGTCGTGTAGTGCGGGATGCCGGGGCCGTAGCCGCGCGGATCGCATTCCACCGAGCCGTACCCCGCCGCCGCCATCAGCGGCGCGATGCCCGCAATGTTCGGCAAGTCGAGCCGCGCGCCGTGCGCGATCAGAAGCTGCATCGCCGGCGCGTCGAAGGTCTTCGCCGCGCGCAGCAGCGGCGTGGCGCCGGTCGTGAGCATGGTGTCGCAACCCCGGTCGTCGCCGATGTGCCGATACGGCGGCACTCCGAGCTTGAGCTGGGCGTTGGGATTGGCGCCTTTGTCGAGCAGCAAGCGGACGACGTCGAGGCTCGTGGTCGTATCGGTCGACATCCGGTCCGGCCGGCCGCCGTGGGGCAGCGTGTTCAGATCCACGGCGGAGTAGAGCGGCGTGCGCCCCCACCAGTCCCACTTGTTTACGTTCGCGCCGCGCTCGATCAGATACTTCGCGAGGTCGAAGTGGAAGTTGTCCACGGCAAGGAACAGCGGCGTCACGTTCTTGGGATCGGCGAGATCGATGCTCGCGCCGCCCTCCACGAGAGCGCGCGCGCACTCGACGCAGCCCTCGCGCGCGGCGTAGAGCAGCGCCGTGAGGCCGCCCATCGGCCGATACATCCGGCGCGGCTCGCCGGTGACCTGGCGCGGCCAGTTGTTCTCCACGGAGCGCGCGTCGACCTCGGCGCCGCGCTCCACGAGCAGGCGCACCATCTCGGGCTGGACTTGCGCCGCGGCCCACATGAGCGCCGTCTGTTGTCGCCAGCGCTCGCGCGCGTTCGGATTCGCGCCGCGATCGAGCAGCAGGCGGGCGGCCGCGACGTTGCTGCTGCGCGCGACGATCATGAGCGCCGTTTCGCCGTCGGCGCCCGGTGACTCGACGTTGGCCCCCGCGTCGAGCAGCCGCTCGATGACGCCGGCGTCGCCCACGGTCGCGGCCTCGCCCATCGGCGTGGCGCCGAACTCGTTTGCGACGGTCGCGTCCGCGCCCTTCGCGAGCAGGCGGTCGATCAAGGTTGCGTCGCCGTAGTGGACGGCGTAGTGCAGCGCGGTCGTGCCGTCCGGCATGGCGTCGCGCACGTCCGCGCCCTCGTCGAGCGCCGCGAGCGCGCGCGCCGTGTCGTTCGCTTTCGCGGCCGCGAGCAGGGCGCTCTGCGCGTGCACGTTCGCGAACGCGAGCAGCGCGAGAGCCGCCGTGAAGCGCCGCAGCATCGTCAAACTTCGGTGAGCTCGCCGAGACTGTCGCCGACTTTGTCCACGGGCGCGCCCGCGCGCAGCAGCAGAGTGAACAACAGGTTCGCGAGCGGCGTGTGGTCCGGGTAGACCAGGTGCTGGTTGCCCTTGATCTTGCCCGATCCGCGGCCCACCACCAGCGTCGGCAGCGGGAACTGGTTGTGCGAGTTGCTGTTGCTCATGTTGCTGCCGTACAGGAACACGGCGCTGTCGAGGATCGAGCCGCCGTCGCCGTCCTTGATCTTCTCGAGTTTCTGCAGGAACTCGGTGAACACCTGCACGTGGTACTTCTGCACCACGACGAGTTTTTCCATCGCCGGCTTGCTCTCGGCGTGATGCGACAGCGGATGGAACGCGTCGGGCACGCCGACGTGCGCGTACGACTGGTTGCTCACCTCCGCGGCCATCATGTACGACGCGATCCGCGTGAGGTCGGCCTGAAACGCCGCGACGATCAGGTCGAACATGAGGCGCAAGTGCTGATCGAAGCTCGGCATCGCGACCGGAACTTCAGGCAGCGCAATCTTCGAGAGATCGCGCTCGCCGAGCAGCGACACGCGCCGCTCGATCTCGCGCACGCTGTCGAGGTAGTCGTCGACGAGCACGCGGTCGTCGGCGCCGAGCGTCTTCTTGAGCGCGGCGGCCTCGCCGTTCACCATGTCGAGCAGGCTCAGGTAATCGTTCGACACGGCCTTGCGCTGGCTCGCGTCGTTGCCGCGGCCGAACAGCTTCTCGAACGCGCGGCGCGGATCGAACTCCATCGGCAGCGGCGTGGTCGGCGTGCGGAACGAGATCGTGCGGCCGTAGCTGCAGCCGTAGGTGCCGTCGCACGCGGCGCCGCCGCCTTCTTCCTCGGTGGCCACCTCGAACGACGGCAGCGGCGTGCTCTGGCCAATGTGCTGCGCGGCCACCTGATCTATCGTGACGCCGCCGAACGGCGCGTGGCTTTGCCGCGGGTGCACGGCCGACAGCCAAGTGGCGGGCACGATCGCATGCACGGCGGAGCTCTCGCCCGGCTTGTTGCCGAGGCCGCTCACCACCGTGAGGTATTTCTTGAGCGGCGCGAGCGGCTCCAGGATCGGCTTGAGATCGAAATCGCGGCCCGCGGCGTCGGGCGTCCAGCGATTCATCTCCGCGCCGTGGCGCGTGTTGTTCATGATCGCGCCGTGCGGCAGATAGAAGAAGCCCATGCGGGTCTTCGGCGCGGCCGCGGTTTGCGCCAGCGCCGTGGCGGCCGGGATCATCGCGTCGAGCAGCGGGAGGCCGATCGCGGCGCCACCCGCTCGCAGCAGCGTTCGTCTCGACAGATGCTTCTTAGTGATGAACACGCGAGATTCCCTACTGTTTCGCCGCGGCCACGGTGCCCTCGGGCGCCGGCACCGTTCTCATTCTAAACGCAGCGCTGCCCGCGATGCCCTTCACGAGCGCCGAAAAGCGATACCCGTCGCGTTTCGCGTCGCGCGCCACGGCCCGCACGACCGGCATATCGTAGTACTCGACGCCGCGTCCGAGCGCGTAGGTCATCAGCTTCTCGGTCACGACCCGCACGAACCGGTCCGGGTTGCGGAGCAGGGCGGCGCGGAGCTCCGCGGGGCCATTGACCGCGCCGCCGCCCGCGAGCTCGCCGGTGGAGTCGATCTTGGCGCCGTTTTGGCGCTCCGCCACGCGCCATTCGCCGATCGGGTCGTAGTTCTCGAGCGCCTGGCCGAGCGGGTCGATCACGCCGTGGCACTGGTTGCACGAGGGGCTCGTGCGGTGCCGTGCGAGCCGTTCGCGCACGGACAGCGCGACGCCGGGCTCCAGGGCCGGCAGGTTCGTCTCGACGCCGGGCGGCGGCGGCGACGGCGGCGCGCCCACGATCTGCTCCATGATCCACGCACCGCGCAGCACCGGCGAGGTGCGATCCGGATACGACGACACCAGCAACACGCTGCCTTTGCCGAAGAGACCATAGCGGTGCTCATCCTCGAGCTGCACGCGGCGGAACTGCGCGCCGCGCACGCTCGGAATGCCGTAGTGCCGCGCGAGCCGCTCGTTGACGAACGTGTAGTTCGCGTCGAGGAGCTCGAGCACGCTCGCGTCGCTGCCGCGGAGCACGCTGTCCAGGAACAGCTGCATCTCCGTGCGAAACGCGTTGCGGAGATCCGCGTCGAACGTGGGGAAGAGCCGCGGGTCCGGGTCGAGTGCGTCCAGGCGCCGCACGCCGAGCCACTGGAACGCGAAGTTGGTGACGAGCGACTCCGAGCGCGGGTCCGCGAGCAAGCGCTCGATCTGCGCCTCGTACACCGCCGGTTCGTGCAGCTTGCCTTGCTCCGCGAGCGCGAGCAGCGCCTCGTCGGGCCCTTCGCTCCAGAGGAAGAACGCGAGCCGCCACGCGAGCTCGAGGTCGGTGACCGCGTAGGTATCGCCGGGCTTCGAGCCTTGCGGCGCGGCGCCGGGCTCCGCGCGATACAGGAACTTCGTGCTCGCGAGGATCGCCATCAAGCCCTGCTGCACGCCGGTCTCGAAGCCGCCGGCCGCTCGCCCCCGATCGTAGAACGCGAGCAGCGGCTCGAGATCGTCGCTGCCCACCGGCCGGCGGAACGCCTGGCGCGCGAGGCTCGCCAAGATCTTCGTCGCGCACGGTCGCTCGTCGCTTTCGTTCTGCGGGCGGCAGGTGAACACGCGCTGGCGACTCGCGGTGGTGCCGCCGATGCCGCGCGCGCCGTACGGCCCGATGATCACGACGCCGTGCAGCCGCGGCACGTCGGGCACGCCCTCGCCCTGGATCAGCGGCTGCAAGAGATAGTCGCCCTCGGCGCGGCTGCGCGCGACGAACGCGGCCGCGACCTCGTGCTCGCCGGCGGTGACATCGAGCCGGATGTTCCTGAAGCGGCTCTTGATCTCCTCGACCGCGGTGATCTGCCGCTGGTCGAGCGCGAGCGAGTCTTCGGGACCGCCGATCGTGTTCTTGAACTTAGGTGTGCCGTCGATCGTGAGCACGACCGTGTGTTGATATTCCATCCAGCCGTTCGGATAGCCGCGGAGCTCGTCGCCTTGCTCCGACGACACGTTCAAGTCGAACTGGTATTGGCCGTCGGAAGGGAAGTAGTGCCGCGCGGCGAGGCCGTCGCGCGTGCCGAGCGGCAGGCCGTCGACGTGCACGGTGTGGTTGCGTACGTCGGAGCGGTATTCGGCGCGCGCGGGGTCGGGGTCAGCGTTGCCGACGGCGCGAATGCTGATGTCGCGCGCGGCGGCAAGGTACTGGTCGAGATGCGTCGGCGACACTCGCAGCACCTCCGCGACGTTGTCGAAACCGTCGCTCGCGAGGTCGGGAGGCAGGATTGCGCGCGCGTCGATCTCCACGCCGAGGAGATCGCGCACGGCCGTCGCGTATTCGGTGCGGTTCAGGCGATGCAGCGCTTCGCGGCCGGGCGCCGGGCCGCGTCTCGCCGCGTTCTCGTCGAGGGAGGCTTCGAGCGACGCGACCAGCGCGTCGACGACCTGGGGCTCGGGCCGCGGCTCGCCGGGCGGCGGCATGAGCCGGCCGCCTAGCTTGCGCACCATCTTCTCGAAGACTTCGGGATGCGCCGTCACGTCGCCGGCCTTCACGTGCTCGAAGGAGTGCCCGCCCGCGAGCTGCGCGTCGTTGTGGCAGTCCGTGCAGTAGCGTTGGACCACGCCGAGATTAGCTGCGAGCTCCTGCTCCGGCGAGCGCGCGCAGCCGGCGGCCGCGAGCATCGCGGCCGCTGCCAACAAGCTCGAACGTGCGGGACCCGAGTGTTTCACGGAGGTTCCCCTCGAATGGGCTTGTCGGTCTCCTTCGGTAGGGCTTGGAGAAATGCCTGATAGCGGGCCCCCGCTTCTTTCTCGGCGGGAGATAGATCAGGGTCTCCCGGCGTTACGTCGATTCGTATCGGGATGACGGTGTCACGGCGTATCTCGTAAATCACCGAGTACTTCGGCGTGTACTTCAAGTGCGTGAGCACGTACTTGCCGCCGAAGGGCACGTCGAAGACTGCATCCACGGAGACGAACGCTTGCTCCGCATTTCCCGATGGATCCATGTCCCACGCGGATCTTGAAATGGTGACGGTCATTGGTGGTACACCGAAGCGGGCGAGCTCGGCGCCCGCGCGGTCGTCGCGATAGCCCCCCTTCCAAAAGACGAGATCCCTTCCGGCGCGCTCCGGGGTCCCCGGTAGTGGGGACAGCCTGATGGGTTCCATATCGCCGAAGGGAGTGACGGTGATCTCATTGGCGTCGAGCAGGAGCGCGTCGTTCGCTCTGACGATCCGGTGGCGCGATGCGAAGTACGTTTCTTCTTTGAGGGATGTCGCGTTGTATTCCTCCAAGCGCAGCGCCACAGTTGGGTCCACCGGGCTCAGTAGCTCCCGGGTCTGCTGCGCCTCCGGCGACGGCGCGGCTACGAGAAGCGAGGCGACAACCATCGTCGCGGTCTTCGCGCCGGCTCTCTCGATCCGTAAAGCCGTGCAACGCCGGCGGGCGACCCCGCGCGCGCCGCGCCGGTCAGAGGCTATTCGTGAGCCGGCCGGCCCACCACAAGCCTTCATAGGTATTCCTTATAAACAGCGCGCCGTCGGCGCCGTAGCGCGCATCGAAGTCCTTGGTGACGCCGCTCGCGACCATCTCCGCGACGCTCAGACCTTTGCGCATGAGCCCTTCGACGCGCTCGCGCATGGTGCGCAGCATCTCGTGCTGCGCGGCGAGCTCCGCGCGCGTCTGCGCGGGACCGCCGTGGCCGACGATCAGCGTGTCGTCGCTCGCGAGCTCGAGCAGCTTCTTGTTTGCATCGATGAGGCCGCCGATCCAGCCGCCGGTCGCGTAATCGATGATCGGATACGACCCGCCGCCCGCGGCTCCGCCCACCGCGATCACGTTGCGCTCGCGGAAGCGCACGTAGATGTCGCCATCCGTATGCGCCTCGCGCAGGTGGCCATATTCGATGCGCTCGCCGTCGACTTCGAGCACGAGCGGCTGCGGGTCCGACGAGTAGAAGGTGGCGTTCGGCAGCGCCTCGGGTGCACGGGGCGTGTAGGTCTTGTCCTGCCAGTCCACGTAGTACTCGGTGCTCATCCAGAGCCGCGTGCTCTCGTGGGCGACGATGCGCGTGCCGCGCTTGCCGAATGCGTCGTTCGCTCCCGTGTGGTCGGGGTGCCAGTGCGTGTTGAAGAGTGCCGCGAGCGGCGCGCCGGCCGACTGCTCCTCGACGAGCTGCGCGAGCGCGGCGGAGGTCTCGGCCGGCCCGCTGTCGACGAGCACCGCGCCGCTCGCGGTACGCAGCAGCAGCATGTTGGCCCGCTCGGCGCGGATTTGGATCAGCCCGTCGCGCAGCCTGGTGGTCCGAAGCGGGGCGGGGCGTTGCGCCGCTGCGCGGCGGAACGGCCCCAGCACGGCGGAGGAGGCCGATAGCCCGGCCGCGCCGAGCGCCAGGCGCAGGAAATCGCGGCGGTTTCGTGGTCGTGGCTGCATTCGACGGAGGAGCGTAGGCCGGGCGGCGGGCTTAGTCCAGGCGGTGGGACAGGGGGTTGGCGCGGCGCTGCTTCGTGTCGGTCATCGGAAACTCGTGCCCGGCGTCAGGGTCGCGGTCGGCGTGCTCTCGAATCGAGCAGGGCCAGGGCTCAACGCCGAGAGAATGTTTCCGTCGCTGTGTGGGACACCGCACAAACGAAGGGAGCAAACCAGCGCTAGCCTTTTTCCTATGGACCGCAAGATAGAGCGAGAGCGGCGCCAGCTCCGTATGGAACTGGCGCAGGCGTGCACCAACTACGAGAGGGCCGTCGCGGCCGTGCGAACCAATCGGACAACAGCCGCCGCGCTCGCACAGGACGAGGCACGCGACAAGCTCAACACGCTGAATCGCCGGATGTCCGACCTAGACTACCAGCTAGAGGCCCTGCCGATCGGCTAGAAAAGAAGTCTCATTCACCCGCCAAATTCGGCCGCCCCGATTTCGATCGCGGCGCCCGCGACGGCGCCCGCCACAGCCGCGCATCCGCACACGCGCCGTTTGGGCAAGGGTCTGCGCTACCATATCCGCCGGCCGACCAGCCCATCACGAGCTGCGGGCCGCGTCTCGAGGGGGGACCACCATGAAGAGCATTCACACAAGCACCATTGCGTCGCTCTGGCTCGTGCTGCTGTCGAGCACCGTTGCGGCGCCGCCGGCGCTCGCGGCCTGCGATCGCGAATGCCTGCGGGGCACGACCACAGCGTTCCTCTACGCCCTGATGAAGCACGACACGAGCAAGCTGCCGCTCGCCGCCAACGTGCGTGTCACCGAGGACGCCGTCGAGAAGCCGCTCGACAAAGTGCGTCTCGTCAGAACCGTCACGCGCCTGCGGGGCTACCGCCAGGACTTCCTCGACGAGCGCGCGGGCATGGCGGGTGCGGACGTGCTCGTGGAAGAGGTTGGTGCGCCGGTGTTGCTGGTCGTGCGCATGAAGGTCGTCAACGACAAGATCGCCGAGATCGAGACCGTGGCCACGCGCAGCAGCGCGGAGGGGCTCATCTTCAACATCGACGGCCTCTCCGCGCCCAGCGAGGGAATGAACTACGTGCCGCGGCCGGAGCAGCTGTCCTCGCGCGCGGACGCGATCAAGGCGGCCATGCACTATCCGGAAGGCCTCAACGGTGCGAAGACCTTCGCCGATGTGAACGCGCCGTTTGCGCCGGACGCCTATCGCCACGAGAACGGGCAGATCATGGCCGGACCGGACTGCAAGTTCGCCCCGGGGTGCCAGAACATCTCCACGCAGTCGCTCGACATCTTCAACCGCCTCGGCAAGGTGCAGACACGCGTGATCGGCGTCGACGAGCGCTTGGGGATCGTCTGGCTGCGCATGGCGTGGGGCGTGAGCGAGAGCGGCGGCGATCAGCTCACGGTGTGGGAGTCGTTCAAGGTCTACGACGGCAAGATCCACGCGGTCGAGGCGTTCATGAAGGTCCTGCCGATCGAGCTGCGCAACGGCGGGTGGGAGTAACGGTCGGCGCGACCTCGTCGCTCAACCGGAACTTCCTTAAGCCTCCCCTTTTCAGAAGAAGACGCAGAAGACCGGTCGGCGCGATCTGCAGCTGGCTACACAACGTTTTAGCGCTATACCGCGAAGAGGCGAGCGATGAAGAAGCGAGTGAAATCCCCGCACGGACCACGGAGCGTGACGCCCGCAGGACGCAGCGTTTTCCGCGAGCTGTTTTCGGAAGCCGCGGCCGAGGAGTTGGAAATCCGTGCGGAATTGCTGCGCGGACTCAACCGTTGGCTTTCCGGCAAAGACCTGACCCAGGTTGAGGCAGCCAAGGAGCTGGGGGTCACTCAGGCTCGAATTTCCGATATCAAGAGAGGCAAGATCAACCAGTTCAGCATGGACCTGCTGGTGCGCTTGGCGGCAAGGGCTGGCCTGCATCCGAGGTTGAAACTGGTGGCCTGAGTTGGCCGAGCACTTTCCTGTGTTTCGCGATCGACACCAGACGCTTTTCCCCCGGCTCCGTCGCCGGGTGTAAGCTCGGCACCCCGGCCCGTCGTAACGGCTAAGCGGCGCGGGGAACTGCTCGGGGGAGCCGAGCACAGAACTCGGAGGCCGTCGAGCTCGTCATGGCCTTAAGAACACTCGCCCTTGGACGATTTGGAATGGCGTGGCTCGCCGCCGCGTGCCTGCCGGCCGTCGCCGTCGCGGCGGAAGGTGGCGGCACCGCGCTCTTCGACGCGGCGAAACGCGGCGACCGCATCGCGGTGAGCAAGCTCCTCGACCAAGGCGCCGACGTCCACGCCCGCGCGGTCGACGACACCACCGCGCTGCACTGGGCCGTGCGCGCCGACAGCGTCGACACTGCCACGCTGCTGCTCGAGTCCGGCGCCGACGCGCGCGCAGCCGACCGCTACGGCGTCACCCCGCTCTACCTCGCGGCCGAGAACGGCGACGCGGCCATGATCGCGAAGCTGCTCGACGCGGGCGCCGACGCGAACGCCGTGGCGCCGATCGGCGAAACCGCGCTCATGACGGCCACGCGCACCGGCATCCCGGCCGCGCTCACGCTGCTGCTCGACCGGGGCGCCGCCGTCGACGCGCGCGATCCCGAGTTCCAACAGACCGCGCTGATGCTCGCGGTCCGCGAGAGCCATCCCGACGCGGTGCAGTTGCTGCTCGCGCGCGGAGCAGAGCCGAACGCGCGCACCCGCGTCGGACCGGACCCGAAGTTCGTTCCGCCGTGCAAAGGCACGGGCTGCGGCTCCGAAGGCGTCGGCATCAACCGCGGCGGCCTGCCAAACCGCGGCCGGCGCGGGTCCGCGGCCGGCGGCATGACGCCGCTGCTCTACGCCGCGCGCGACGGCCGCGTCGCGGAGGCCAAGCTGCTCGTGGCCGCGGGAGCCGACGTCGAGCTCGGCGACGCGAACGGCATCCGGCCGCTGTTGATGGCGCTGCTCAACAACCAACTGCCGATCGCGCGCCTCTTGATCGAGCATGGCGCCGACGTCAACGCCGACGACTTCTGGGGCCGTGCGCCTCTGTTCGCGGCCGTCGACTACCGCAACCTCGACATGAACAACCGCGACGAGGACAGCCCCACCAACAACTACGTCGACCGCGCGCCGATCCTGGACATGCTCGCGCTCTTGCTCGAGCACGGCGCGAACGTCGACGCTCGAACGCGCGAAGTGCCGCCAAGCCGCCGCTGGCTGTATTCGCTCGGCGACGTGTCGTGGGTCGACTTCACGGGGCAAACCCCGTTCCTGCGCGCGGCGCTGGCGGGCGACACGGCCGCGATGCGCCTGCTGCTCGAGCACGGCGCCGATCCGAACCTCGCGACGCAGGCCGGCACCACGCCGCTGATGGCCGCGGCCGGCGTGAATTGGGTGGTGGCGCAAACCTACACGGAGTCGAAGCAATCGCTGCTGGACGCGATCGACATCTGCTTCGAGCACGGCGCCGACGTCAACGCCACGAACTCGATGCGTTTGACGGCGCTGCTCGGCGCAGCGAATCGCGGCTCGAACGAGATCATTCGCAAGCTCGCGGAGCGCGGCGCGCGCCTCGACGTTGTCGACCAGGAAGGCCGCGGCGCAGTGCGCTGGGCCGAGGGCGTATTCCTCGCGGCGGTGGGCGCGGAGCGCAAGCCCGCCACGATCGCGCTGCTGCAAGAGCTCATGGGACAGCAACCCTGAGCGCCGCGACGCGATGAACCGCCGAGCCGCCGCGTTGCTCGTCGCAGTCGCCGGCCTCGCGGCCGCGGGCGCCTTCGCGTGGCAGCGCTGGCTCGCCGCGCCCACGCCGGCCGAGCAGTGGGCGCTCGTCGACCGCTACTGCATGACCTGCCACAACTCGCTCGAGCTCGCGGGCGAGCTGGACTTCCGCCGGCTGCGCATCGACGACTTGCACGCCGACGCCAAGATCTGGGAAACCGCGATCAAGAAGATCGGCGGGCATCTGATGCCGCCGCCGGGCGAGCCGCGGCCGAGCGACGCGCGGCTCACGTCGCTCACAAGCTGGCTCGGGACGTCGCTCGACGCGGCGGCCGCGAGCGACCCGAATCCCGGCGCGCCGCTGCTGCATCGCTTGAACCGCGCCGAGTACGCGAACGCGGTGCGCGACCTGCTCGACCTGCCCATCGACGCGGCGACGCTGTTGCCTGCAGACGATTCGAGCGGCGGCTTCGACAACATCGCGAACGCGCTCAGCGTGTCGCCGGCGTTGCTGCAAGCCTACGTGGCCGCGGCCGCGAAGATCGCGCGGCTCGCGATCGGCGATCCGAGCGCGGCGCCCGCCATCGCCACCTATCGCGCGCCGCGCGGCCTCGTGCAGGCGGATCACCTCGAGGGCCAGCCGCTCGGCACCCGCGGCGGCATGCTCGTGGAGCACGTATTCCCGCTCGATGCCGACTACGAGATCCGCGTCGGCCGCAGCTACGGCGGCTTCGGGCTCGAGACGATCGGCGGCGACGAGGAAGTCGAGATCACGCTCAACGGCGAGCGCAAGACGCTGCTCGGCGGCCGGTCACGCAGCGCGACGCTCGCGATCCCGGCCGGCCCGCAGGCGCTCGGCGTGGGGATCGTGCGCAAGCGCAACGGCGAAGGCGTCGACGATCTCAACTCGGTGCACGCGTCGATCTCCGGCGTCACCAACGTGTCGATCGTCGGGCCTCTGAATGCGACGGGCGCCGGCGACACGCCGAGCCGGCGACGCCTGCTCGTCTGTGCGCCGTCGAGCGCGGCCGACGAGCCCGCATGCGCGGAGGAGATCCTGCGCACGCTCGCACGGCGCGCGTTCCGGCGGTCCGTTGAGGCCGGTGATCGGTCGCTCGCTACGCTCACGAAGTTCTACGAGGAGGGGCGGGCGCTCGGCACGTTCGACCTCGGCATCCAGCACGCGCTCGCGCGCGTGCTCGTGGACCCGCAGTTCATCTTCCGCTTCGAGACGGAGCCGGCCGACCTTGCGCCGGGCTCGGTCTATCGCTTGGGCGACATCGAGCTCGCGTCCCGGCTGTCGTTCTTCATTTGGAGCAGCATGCCGGACGACGCGCTGCTCGCGGCCGCCGAGCGCGGCGAGCTCAAGTCGCCGGCCGGGCTCGAGCGCGAGGTGCGCCGCATGCTCGCCGACGAGAAGGCCGACGCGCTCGTGCGTAACTTCGCCTCGCAGTGGCTGCTGCTGCGCCAGCTCGACACCGTGAGCCCGGCGAGCCCGGACTTCGACGGCAACCTGCGGCAAGCATTCCGCAAGGAGACGGAGGCGCTGTTCACGAGCGTGCTGCGCGACAACTCGAGCGTCGTCGAGCTGCTCGACGCCGACTACACGTTCGTCGACGAGCGGCTCGCGCGCCACTACGGCATCCCGAACATCCGCGGCAGCCGCTTCCGCCGCGTGGCCAGCCCGAGCGACGCGCGCCGCGGGCTGCTCGGTCACGGCAGCATCCTCACGGTCACGTCGGCGCCGAACCGCACCTCGCCCGTGCGCCGCGGCCAGTGGGTGCTCGAGAACGTGCTCGGCTCGCCCGTGCCGCCGCCGCCTGAAAACGTCGACACCAACCTCGACAAGACGGCGCCGGCAACCGAGGTCCGGTCGATGCGCGCGCGGCTCGAGCGCCATCAGGCCGACCCGGGCTGCGCGGGTTGCCACGGCCTCATGGACCCGATCGGGTTCGCGCTCGAGAATTTTGACTTCGTCGGACGCTGGCGAGATGCTGACGGCGGCGCGGCGGTGGACACGCACGGAGCGTTCGTCGATGGCACCGAGATCGACGGGCCCGCAGGGTTGCGCCGGGCGCTGCTTGCGCGGCGCGAGGCGTTCGTGACCACGGTCGTCGAGAAGCTCATGACGTACGCGCTCGGCCGAACGGTCGAGTATTACGACATGCCCGCGGTACGCGAGATCGTGCGCGACGCGGCCAAGGACGATTACCGGTGGTCGGCGCTCGTGCTCGGGGTCGCGAGCAGCGTGCCGATGCAGATGAAGCTCAAGTCCCCGGCGCCTGCCGACACGCAGGCGCGCGCAAGGTAAGGCGAGATGTCGGGCACGTTCATCACGAGAAAACACCTGTCACGCCGCGCGCTGCTGCGCGGGGCCGGCGCCTGCGTAGCGCTGCCGCTGCTCGATTCGATGATTCCGGCGCGCACGGCATTTGCGCAAACGGCCGCTGCGCCGCGCACTCGGCTCGGCTGCATCTACATTCCGCACGGCGCCACGATGGACAAGTGGACGCCCGCACAGGTCGGGTCGAAGTTCGAATTCTCCGAGATCCTGGCGCCGCTCGCGCCGTTCCGCGACCGCGTCTGCGTGATCAGCGGGCTCGCGCATCAGCCCGTGGCGCCGTGGGTCGGCGAGGACACGGGCGGCGCGGAGAACCACGTGCGCGCGGCCGCCGTGTTCCTGTCGGGCGCGCATCCGGTCAAGGGCGATCGCGCGTTCGTCGGGCCCACCGTCGACCAGGTCGCGGCCGTTGAGATCGGGCGCGACACGCCGCTGCCGTCGGTGGAGCTGTCGATCGAAGAAGTCGGACTGAACTGCGACGCGAACTTCACGTGCGCGTACCGCAACACGCTGTCGTGGAAGTCGGCGACCTTGCCGCTGCCGATGGAGAACAACCCGCAGGTGGTGTTCGAGCGGCTGTTCGGCGACGGCAGCACCGACGCGGAACGTCAGGCGCGGCGCGCGCAAGCGCGCAGCCTGCTCGACTCGGTGATCGAGCAAGTCGCGACACTGCGCGCGGACTTAGCTGTAGCGGACCGAGCGCGGCTCGGCGACTATCTCGACGAGGTCCGCGAGGTGGAGCGCCGCGTGCAGAACGTGGACCGGCGGCTGTCGGCCGGGATCGAGCTGCCCGAGGCGCCGGCCGGCGTGCCCGACACGTTCGAGGAGCACCTGAACCTCATGTTCGATCTGCAGGTGCTCGCGTACAAGTCGCAGATCACTCGGATCTCGACGCTCATGCTCGCGCGCGAGAACAGCAACGCGATCTATCCCGGCTGCGGCGTGCGCGAGGGCTTCCACAACGCGTCGCATCACTCGAACGAGCGCAAGAACATGGATCAGTTCGCGGTCATCAACCGCTACCACGTGAAGATGCTCGGCGCGTTCCTCGAGAAGCTGCGTGCGACGCCGGACGGCGACGGCACGCTGCTCGACCACTCGATGATTCTCTACGGCTCGAGCTTGAGCGACGGCAACGAGCACAACTTCGATCCGCTGCCCGTGCTGCTGGCGGGCGGCGCGTCGGGGCAGCTGCAAGGCGGGCGACATCTCAAGTTTGCGCCGCACACGCCGATGTCGAACTTACTGCTCACGATGCTCGACAAGCTCGGCGTGCGGCAGGACAGCTTCGGCGACAGCACGGGGCTGCTCGACGTCTGATCTCGGTCTCTATAAGGCGCGCGTACGACGGGGAGGAGTGCGCGCGCCTTTCTTTGCCGCCGTGCCGTGATCGACGGCGGCAGCGGGCCAGACGCACGCAAGCATGGTCCCTCGCGCGGTCGTCAGGCTCGCGGACAAATTCGATCACGTTGTCAGGGATCCTGACGATAGTTCCGAAGCTGTCGGCCAGCCTGACGATCGACAGGGACACCTGGGCGCAGGAGGTGCCGCAGTCGCATCGCGCCGCCGCTGCGACGCCCGTGCGCACACGGTCTCGGGAAGGACGCTCGCGGTCCGAGACGGGGCCGGGGTCGACGCGGGCGAGATCAGTGAGGGGGCGGCGCGTTGACGTTGCCGGCGTACTCGGCGAAGTAGTTGGTGACGCCGTCCGGGTCGAGCAGCCAGACCGTGCGCATTTGGCCCGGGTTAGAGAGAGGTCGGTCGATTTGCGCGCCCCGCGCGTGCGCGAGATCGTCGACCGCGACGACGTCCCACACGATGTATTGCATGCCACCCGTCTGCGAGTCCTTGGGCAGGCTCCCGCCGAACGACCAGAGGTTGATCGTCGTGGTGCCGTTCTTGTACGCGTAGCGCGTCGTGCCGAGCGTCTCGTCGCGGATCGGCGGCTGCTCCGCGAGGCCCATGAAGTCGCGGTAGAACGCGCGGCTCTTGTCGAGATCAGATGCCGTGATGCCGATCTCGAAGCGGTGCAGCGTCTCGTCCGACGCGTCGGGCTCGATCACGAGCTCCACCCACTCGCCGTCCGGGTCCTGCACCAGCGCGACGCCCGTCGCGCCCGCGCGCGATTTGTCCGGACGGAACTGCGGCGCCTTGTAGCCGTAGTACTCGAGCCGCGCGACGAGCGCCGGCTGATCCGTGTAGAAGAAGGTGAGGAGACGCATGCCCACGCCTTCGCTCACCCTGAGCTTGTTCGGCGCCGAAATGGGCGTCACGGGGAACAACTTCACCTCGGACGAGCCGAGCGGATAGCGGATCATCTGGCTGCCGCCGAGCGCGCTCGAGGCCAGCACGGGCAGCCCGAGCACCTCGTGGTAGAAGTCGCGCATCTTCGCGTCCTTGTCCGAAGAGAAGCGCCGAAACACGTTCACCTCACCGATGTCGGAGCGCTTCATGCCGCGCTGCCAGAGCAGCGGACGCACGGTGGCCGGCGCGTGCGCTTCGGTCGGCTCTGGCGCCGGGGCTTGCGCGATCGCGCGCTGCGCGAGCACGCCCGCGGTCGCGCTCGCGGCGACCGCGCACAGAAACGCGGCGGCGCGCGGCGCGCGGCGGGGAAGCGTCGTGAACGGACGTAGCAAGCGCATGCGGACCTCGACGACGAGCGTCCAGCGATCCTACACTCGAATCGAGAGCACCGTCCTTCATCACGGGCCAGACCGTGAGCGTCGACGGCGGCATGACCGCGCAATAGTTACGGCTGCGGCTGCGCTTGCACCCAACGCACGACGGCCGATTCGAACTCTTGGCCGGGGCCGCGGTGCGCGTCCTCGGAGTTCATGACGATCACGACGACGTAGGTCCTACCGCTCGCCGCGTGCACGTAGCCCGCGAGCGCAGACACGTGATCGAGTCGCCCCGTCTTCACGTGCATGAGCGACTCGCCGAGGCGGTTGAAGCGGCCGCGCGTGGTGCCGTCTAGCCCGCCCAGCGACAGCGACGCCATGAACTCGGGCGCGTACGCGCTCTTCTCAGCCGCTCGCAGCACGTCCGCGAGGAGCTGCGGCGACGCGCGCTCGTCGCGTGACAGGCCCGCGCCGTTCTGCAGCACGAGCGAGCTCGCGTCGATGCCGCGCGACGCAAGGAACGAGCGGATCGCCTCGACGCCCTTCGCACGCGTGCCCGGCACGCCGCCGATTTCCGCGCCGAGCGTGTAGACGAGCTCGCGCGTCATCACGTTGTTGCTGTTCTTGTTGATGCTGCGGATCACCTCGCCGAGCGGCCGCGACTGCCAGACGAGCGCGGGCGTCGCGTCCGCGGGCACGACCGTCTTGCCGAGCCCACCCTTGAGCTCGCCGCCGACTTCTTTCCAGAGCGACTTGAAGAGACCGAACGCGTAGGTGTCGTGCTGAAGCGCGGTGCGGCTCATCGAATAGCCGTTGCAGCGGCGCGAGAACTTGCCGTCGAGCACGATCAGACGACGGAGATTTACCACATCATGGAGGGCTCAGGTACGCTGGTGACGGGAGGAACGATTGTCAATCCTGAACGAAGAGGGCCCGAGCACCCGTCGATCAAACTGAACGGTCCCAGCGTGAACGGGACCGCGCTGGAGAACGGCGAGAGTCGTAAAGTGAGGCCGGGCGACGTGGTGGTGATTCCCGCTGGCGTGGGGCATTGGTTCAGTGCAATTGACGGATCCATTCGCTACCTGGTGGTGCGCGTCGACGCGAACAAAAT
>Ga0137409_10000125_pt1 | contig 71823 bp, 63 predicted proteins | sample CZODoug1_16funga_FD_122059 | JGI IMG/M metagenome (GOLD analysis project Ga0137409, IMG submission 122059) | Vadose zone soil fungal communities from Angelo Coast Range Reserve, California, USA - CZODoug1_16fungal (Hybrid Assembly) | ecosystem: Environmental > Terrestrial > Soil > Vadose zone... | reverse complement strand
AGCCGTTGGTCACCAGCGCCGCCATCAGCTCGTTCACCGGCAGAGCGTCGAGCTGAGCAGGCCGGGCGAACAGCGCCTTGATGCGCTCGGCCTGCCTGGGTGCGAAATGCGCATCCACTGAAGCGGTGAACTTACCGACCAGCAGCGGCATGCCCTCGGCGCGGCGCTTGCGGTGGCCGATCGGGAAGTCGACCTGCACGCGCGTGCTGCGGCTGCCGTCGCGGAAGAACACCTGCACGGCATTGCCGATGTAGCGCTTGTCGGGGGCGTAGTACTCCTGCGTGAACGTCGGGTTCTCGCGCACCTGCATCCTGGCGCGCAGCGCGTCGATGCGCGCATCGGCGGCGACCGTGTCCTCGTAGTCCGCCGCGGTGAGGCGCCCGAAAATCAGCGGCACCGCGACCATGTACTGGAGGCAGTGATCGCGGTCGGCGGGATTGGCGAGCGGCCCCACCTTGTCGATGATGCGCACGCCCGGCTCCTGGGTCTCGATGACGATGCGCTCGATGTCGGCGAGCCGATCCCTGACCTGCGGATGCAGGGTCATCGCCGCCTCGACCGCCGTCTGGGCGTGGAACTCGGCCGGGTACGAGATCTTGAACAGCACGTTCTCCATGACGTAGCTGCCGAAGGGCTGCGGCAGTGAGAACGCCCTGCCCTTGAAGAGCACGTCGTAGAAGCCCCAGGTCTTCGCCGACAGCGCCGACGGGTAGCCGGTCTCCCCGGTGAGCGCGATGAGCGCATGGCGCACCGCGCGGCTGGTGGCATCGCCCGCCGCCCAGCTCTTGCGCGAGCCGGTGTTGGGGGCGTGCCGGTAGGTGCGCAGCGCGCCGCCGTCGATCCAGGCGTTGGAAACCGCGTTCACGACCTGATCAAGGCTGGCGCCAAGCATGCTCGCCACCACCGCGGTCGAGGCGACGCGCACCAGCAGCACGTGATCGAGTCCCACGCGGTTGAAGCTGTTCTCGAGCGCCAGCACCCCCTGGATCTCGTGCGCCTTGATCATGGCGGTGAGCACCTCGCGCACGCTCGGCGGGGTCTTGCCGGACATGACGGCGTTGCGCGCCAGGTAATCCGCGACCGCGAGAATGGAGCCGAGATTGTCCGACGGGTGGCCCCACTCGGCGGCGAGCCAGGTGTCGTTGAAGTCCAGCCAGCGGATCATCGCGCCGATGTTGAAGGCCGCCTGCACCGGGTCGAGCTCGAAGGAGGTGCCGGGGACACGCGCGCCGCCCGGCATCACCGCTCCCGGCACCACCGGACCCAGGAGTTTGCGGCAGGCCGGATACTTCAGCGCCTGAAACCCGCAGGCGAGGGTGTCCATGAGGCAGTAGCGCGCGGTGTCGTACGCCAGCTCGCTCTGCACGGTGAAATTGCGGGCGTAGCCGGCGATGGCGCTGAGCACGGCGTCGGGTTCAGGACGCTGCGCAGACCTGCTGTCGGGTGCGGACATGCCTGAACTTACCTGCGCTGCTCGATGGGAACGAACCTGAGGTTCTCGGGGCCGGTGTAGTTGGCGGCCGGCCGGATGATCTTGCCGTCGATGCGCTGCTCGATGACGTGCGCCGCCCAGCCGGTGGTGCGGGCGATGACGAACAGCGGCGTGAACATCTCCTTCGGTACGCCCATCAGGTGATACGAGACCGCCGAGAACCAGTCGAGGTTGGCGAACAGGTTCTTGGCCTCGTGCATCACCGACTCGATGCGCTCGGCGATGGCGAACATCTTCATGTCGCCCGCTTGCTTCGAAAGGCTGCGCGCTACCTCCTTGATCACCTCGTTACGCGGATCGGCCAGGGTATACACCGGGTGGCCGAAACCGATGACGACTTCGCGCCGGGCGAGGCGCGCGCGGATGTCGGCATCCGCACCCGCGGGCGTGTCGTAACGTTGCTGGGTTTCCAGCGCGCTCTCGTTGGCGCCGCCGTGCTTCGGTCCCCGCAGCGCGCCGATCGCGCCGGTGATGCAGGAATAGATATCGGCGCCGGTGCCGGCGATGACGCGTGCCGCAAACGTGGAGGCGTTGAACTCGTGCTCGGCGTACAGGATCAGCGAGGTGTGCATGGCGCGCACCCAGGAGGCGGGCGCCGCCTTGCCGTGCATCAGGCGCAGGAAGTGCCCGCCGACCGAATCATCCGCGGTCTCGACCGGGATGCGCTGCCCGCCGTGGCTGAAGTGATACCAATAGGCGAGCATCGAGCCGAGGGATGCGATCAGGCGGTCGGCGATGTCACGTGCGCCGGCGGCGGCATGCTCCTCCTTTTCCGGCAGCAGGCACCCGAGCGCCGAGGTGCCGGTGCGCAGCACGTCCATCGGATGCGCCGCCGCCGGCAGCGCCTCGAGCACCGTGCGCAGGGGCTCCGGCAGGGCGCGCAGTGACTTGAGTTTCGCCTTGTAGGCGGCGAGTTCGGCGCGGTTGGGAAGCTTCTCGTGGATCAGCAGGTAGGCGATCTCCTCGAACTCGCAGCTGCCGGCGATCTCGAGGATGTCGTAGCCCCGATAGTGCAGATCGTTGCCGGTGCGCCCGACCGTGGACAGCGCGGTGTTGCCCGCGGTCACGCCAGACAGCGCCACGGACTTCTTCGGCTTGAAGGCGCTGGTGTCAGTCATCGCTGGCTTTCCCGAACAGCTCGTCGAGCTTCTGTTCGTAGGCGTGGTAGCCGAGCACGCCGTAGAGCTCCTCGCGTGTCTGCATGTACGGCACCACGCTCTGCTGCGTGCCCTGACGGCGGATGGCGTCGTACACCACGACCTGCGCCTTGGCGGCGGCGCGAAATGCGGACAATGGATACAGCACCAGGCGCACGCCCGCGCTGCCCAGTTCCGCGGTGCTGAACAGAGGAGTCTGGCCGAACTCGGTAATGTTGGCGAGCACCGGCACCTTGATGCCCGCGGCAAACTGCCGGTATTCCTCGAGCGTCGTCAGGGCTTCCGCGAAGATCATGTCCGCGCCCGCTTCCGAGTACGCCGCCGCGCGCTCCAGCGCCGCGCTCTGGCCCTCCACCGCATGCGCGTCGGTGCGCGCCATGATGACGAACTCGCCGTCGCTGCGGGCATCGACCGCGGCCTTGAGGCGATCGACCATCTCGGCGGCGGACACCAGCGCTTTGCCCGGGCGGTGGCCGCAGCGCTTGGCAGACACCTGATCCTCCAGATGCATGCCGGCCGCTCCGGCGCGAATCAGCTCCCGGCAGGTCCTGGCGATGTTGAAGGCGCTACCGAAGCCGGTATCGGCATCGACCAGCAGCGGCAGCGGGCACGCCGCAGTGATGCGCCGCACGTCCTCGCAGACGTCATTGAGCGAGGTGATGCCGAGGTCCGGCAGGCCGAAGGACGCGTTGGCGACTCCCGCACCGGACAGGTAGATCGCCCGAAAGCCCGCGTTTTGCGCCAGCAGCGCCGCATAGGCGTTGATCGTCCCGACGACCTGCAGGGGGCGCTCGACCTCGATCGCGGCCCGCAGGCGGGCGCCGGCGCTGACTGATCGCTGCGACATGCCATATTCTATACGGGGCGCACGGCGGCGGACCAGCCGCGCCCTATCCTACTCGCCGGTAGGAAGAGGGAATCCCTTCAGGCGATGCGCACCACGGTGCGGCCGGTGACCGCGCCTTCGAGGTAAGCGGCAAACGCGCCGGGCAGCTCATCAAAGGCGATGGTGCGCGTGACGATCCGCTCGAGGTGCCGGGGTCGCAGGTCCGTGGCGATGCGCTTCCAGACCGCCAGCCGCGACTCGCGCCGCGTCGCGGAGGAGTTGATGCCGAGCAGGGACACGCCGCGCAGGATGAACGGCATCACGGTCGTCTTGAGCTCCGCGCTGCCCGCCATGCCGATGCTGGCGATGTTGCCCCAGAAATCCACGGTGCGCGTGAGCCAGGCGAGAACCTCGCCGCCCACATTGTCGACGGCGCCGGCGAAGCGGGCATTCTCCAGGGGGCGGGAGCCGAGGTTGAGGTCCTGGCGCGTGAGCACCTCCGCCGCACCGAGCTCCTTCAGGTAGTCCGCCGCGGCCGCCTTGCCGCTCACGGCCACCACGCGGTAGCCGCGGGCGGCGAGCATGTCGACCGCGATGCTGCCCACGCCTCCGGAGGCCCCGGTGACCGCGATCGGCCCCCCTGCAGGGGACTGGCCGTTCTGTTCCATGCGGTGGATGGCGAGTGCCGCGGTGAATCCCGCGGTGCCGAGCGCCATGGCGGTGAAGGCGTCGAGTCCTTCCGGTATCGGAATCACGCAGTCTCCCGGCACGCGCGCGAACTGCGCGTAGCCGCCATCGTGCGTCTCCGACAGCCCGCAGCCGGTCACGAGCACCGCATCGCCTGCCCGGTAGCGCGCATCGCTCGAGGCCTCGACGACGCCCGCAAGGTCGATGCCGCCGACCAGCGGGTAGCGGCGCAGGATCTTGCCGGCCCCGGTCGCCGCGAGCGCGTCCTTGTAGTTGATGTCGGAGTGGCTGACCCGGATCACGACCTCCCCGGGTGCGAGGTCATCCAGCGTGACGGGCTCGAAGCGGGCGGCAATCCTGCCCCCTTCCGAATGAATGCGGAACGCCGTGAATCTGGAAGTCATGATAGACCCTAACGCCGTGCCACCGCCGGCGGCAAGTGCGCGCTTCAGTGCCGGCCCAGCCGCTCGAGCCACACCATGAGACCCTGGGTGTTGAGCTCGAGGTCGCCCTCCAGGATCTTCTCGATTTCCACATCGCTGAGCGCGCAGCCGTGGCGGTGCACCAGCTCGAGCCACAGATCGCGCATCGCGGCGCGGATGCCGGCGGCCGGGTCGGGATCCTGCGCGTGAGTGCGCGCGATTCGGGCCAGCTCGCGCACCTGCGGCTTGAGCAGCTCGCCCAGGCGCGGCACGCCGGTCACGCGGCTGAAGTGCATGAGGTACATGGACTCGGGCCGGTACGCCAGCATCCGGTCGATGGAGGCGATGAGCTGGTCCGGATCGAACTGCGAGGGGGGAGTGGTCGGAGTGATGAAGGCGCCGCGCTCGTTATCGAGTGCCCGGTATGAGATGCCGAAGGTATCGCCGGCGAATATGCTCGCGTGAGCCGCATCGACCACGGCGTAGTGGTGCAGGGCGTGCCCCGGCACGTGGATGAGCTCGAGCGTGCGGCCTCCAAGGGTGAGCCGCTCACCGTCCTCAACCACGCGCACCCGTGCGGCGGGGATCGGCAGGAGCGTCCCGTACAGCTCCTCGAGTCGCTCGCCGTACACCGCCCTCGAGCCCGCGATCAGCCTGGTGGGGTCGATCATGTGTGGGGCGCCGCGCGGATGCAGCACCGCGACGGCGTGCGGGAGCTCCCGCATCAGGGCGCCCGCCCCGCCGGCATGATCCAGATGCACGTGCGTCAGCAGTACGTAGTCCACCGCCTCGCGCGCGATGCCCAGCTCCGCGAGCGCGGCGATCAGGTACGGGACCGAGGCGTTGGTGCCCACATCGACGAAGGCCGCCCGACCTCGATCGACGATGATGTGCGCGGCGGCGTGTCCCGGGTACAGGTACTCGGCATCGACGGCGCTGATGCCGTGCGGGTGTCGATACAGTCGCGGCTTCAAGGGAACGTCGACCTGCGCGGTGTGTCGCTCAAGCGTCGTACACATCCTAACCTGTACACTAGCTTAGACGCATGACCGATCATTGCTCATTCCCCGCGGCGCTGGCCGTGTGTGCCGCGGCCGGTGTTGCCGCGCTGTCCGCGTCCGTGTCCGTTGCCCAGCAGGCGGCCGCTCCGCAGCACCGCGAGCGCGGCACTCTGGTGTTCGAGAACACTCCGCTCCCCGACGCGGCGCTCATGGCGCGCCTGGAGCGCTACCAGCAGTCGCGCGAGGCGACGTTCCTCGACTGGCTTGCCGACGGCGGCATGCTGGTCGCGACGCGCTTCGGCGACACCGAACAGCTGCACCGCGTTGCCGCGCCGCTCGGCATGCGCGAGCAGCTCACGTTCTATCAGGACCCGATCGAGTGGGCGCGCGCGCCGCGCACCGGCAGCGGCTTCGTGTTCCTCAAGGATCAGGGGGGCGATGAGAACGCGCAGGTGTACTACCAGAGCGGCAGCGGCAGCGTGCGTCAGCTCACCAGCGGCAACTTCATTCACGGCAGCCCGGTGTGGGCCCACGACGGCAGGCGCGTCGCCTTCTACGGCAATGACCGCGACTCGCTCAGTTACGACGTGTACGTTGCCGATGTGACCAGCGGCGCCGCGCCGCAGCTGCTGGTCGGCGGCCGCCAGGACACCTGGTACCCGCTCGACTGGTCCGCCGACGACAGCAAGCTGCTGGTGTGGAGATACGTCTCGATCAGCGAGAGTTATCTGTACCTCGCGGACGTCGCGACCGGGACCCTCACGGCCGTGGACGACAGCGGCCGCAAAGTCGGCATCCGCATGGCGAAATTCGCGCCCGACGGCCGCGGCGTGTACCTGCTGACCGACGAGGACGGCGAGTTCGCACAGCTCAAATTCAAGGATCCGGTCACTCACCAGAGCCGCGCCGTGACGCCCGCCACCGGCTGGGACGTCGAAGACTTCGACGTCAGCAGCGACGGGCGCTACGTGGCTTACGTTGTCGATGACGACGGCCGCAGCCGCCTCACGGTGCTCGATACCCAGGCGAAACTCGAGCTCGCGCCCGCCGGGCTTCCGGAAGGGCGCATCGGCAACCCGCGCTTCGACCGCAGCGGGCGCAAACTCGCGCTGTCGGCGGAATCGGCGCTCGCGCCGCGCGATGTCTACGTCTACGACCTCGAGCACGGCAAGCTCGAGCGCTGGACCAGGAGTGAGCCGGGTCCCCTCGATGTGGGCACGTTCACCGCGCCCGAGCTCATCCACTATCCCACCTGGGATCGCATCGGCCGCCGCGCGCGCATGCTGTCGGCGTATGTCTACCGGCCACGCACGGCGGCCGGTCCGTGCCCGGTGGTCATCGACATTCACGGGGGGCCCGAGTCGCAGTACCGCCCGGGCTGGGATCCGTTCGTGCAGTTTCTCGTCAACGAGCTCGGCTACGCCGTGGTCGCGCCCAACGTGCGCGGCTCATCCGGTTATGGCAAGACCTTCCTCGCCCTCGACAACGGCGTGCTGCGCGAGGACGCGGTGCGTGACATCGGCTCGCTGCTGGTGTGGATCGGCGTGCAGCCGCAGTTCGATCGCGATCGGGTCGCCGTGATGGGCGGCTCTTACGGCGGCTACATGGTGCTCGCATCCCTGGTCGCGTATGGCGAGCGGCTGCGCGGCGGCATCGACCTCCTGGGGGTCAGCAACTTCGTCACGTTCCTGCGCAACACTGCCGCCTACCGGCGCGATCTGCGGCGCGCCGAATACGGCGACGAGCGCGACACCAGCATGCGGGTGTTCCTCGATCGCATCTCCCCGCTGACCAGCGCCAGCCGCATCAAGAAACCGCTGCTGGTGGTGGCGGGGTCCAACGACCCGCGCGTGCCGGTCTCCGAGTCCGAGCAACTGGTCTGGAGCGTGCGCGCGGCCGGCGGTGAGGTGTGGTATCTGCTCGCGAAGGACGAAGGACACGGCTTCAGGAAGAAGGCCAATCGCGACGCGTACCTGCAGACCGCCGCGAGCTTCCTGCAGAAGCTGGCGCACTAGTTGATTGGCTGGAAAGGGCCAGACGGCCCTTTCCAGCAGGCCAACCTACCAGCAGAGTCGAACGCGCCGGCAAAAGGCGTGGCTTTTGCCGGCGCACAATTGGCCCTTCAGGTTTCTGCCTGCGGCGGGGCTGCTTGCGGCGGGAAGCTCACCGTCACCGTGAGTCCCTTGCCCGAAGGCCCGTCGGCGAGCGCGAGCGTCGCGCCGTGGGCTTCCGCGATCGTCTTGACGATCGACAGGCCGAGCCCGCTGCCGGGAGGTGCAGTCCCGGCGCGACGGTAGAAGCGATCGAACACCCGCTCGCGCTCCGCAGGTGGAATGCCCGCGCCGTCGTCGCTCACCGTGAGACGCACGCCCCGGGCGGCACCCGCGGCTTCCTCGACGGACACGTCGACCCGGCCGCCGGCGGGGGTGTAACGCACGGCGTTGTCCACCAGGTTGCGCAACAGCGTGCGCAAGGCGTCCGGATCGCCATGCACGCTCGCCGGCTGCGCCGCCGAGACGCCCAGGTCGATGCGGCCCGCATCGGCGAGCGGCACGAGCTCGGCTACCACCTCGCGCGCCAGGTCATCGAGGCGCACCGCCACGCGTTGCGCTTCCGCCCGCGGCTCCTGGCGGGCGAGCGCCAGCATCTGTTCGACCAGGCGGATGGCGCGCTGCACGCCCGCCGACAGGGTTTCCATCGCCGCGGCGCGCTCGGCGTCCCCGCTCGCCCGCGCGAGCATGCCCATCTGCAGGTGCAGCGCCGTGAGCGGCGTGCGCAGCTCGTGCGCGGCGTCGGCCATGAAGGCCCGTTCGCGCTCGAGCGCCGCCCGCAGGCGTCCGAGCAGATCGTTGAGCGCGCTGACGAGCGGCTGCACCTCGTCCGGCAGGCGCGTGTCCGGCAGGGGGTCGAGGGCGTCGACGCGCCGTGCCTTCACCAGCGCCGTGAGGCGCTGCAGGGGCTCGAGGGCGTGCCCGACCGCCAGCCAGATCAACAGCGCCAGCACCGGCAGCAGCAGCGCGAACGGCTTGAGCGTCTGCAGCGCCAGCTCCGCGGCGCGCTGCTGGCGTACGCTCATCGGCTGCGCCACCTGGATGACCTTGGTGAGAGCCTGCACCCCGAACACCCGCCAGCGGCCTTCGCTGGTGGAGACGGTGGCGAATCCGAGGGTGGTGATCTGCGGCAGCACCGCGTGCGGCCGCGACAGATACACCCGTACGCCGTCGAGCGACCAGACCTGTACGACGAAGTCGTAGGCCACGTCCGCCGCGGGAAACTGCGGCGCGAGCAGGTACTCGACCGGCTGGTCGCGCAGGATGAGGGCGGTCTGGCGCAGGTGGTAATCGAAGAAGGCGTCCGCTTCGCTCAACGCGTTGCGGTACACGACCCAGCCGCCCGCGGCGCCGACGAACACCACGCCGGCCAGGAGCCATGCCAGCAGGCGCGCGCGCAGCGAGCTCATGGCGCGGGCCTCACCCGATACCCCACGCCGCGCACGGTAAGAATGAACTGCGCCCCGAGCTTGCGGCGCAGCCCATGGATGTGAACTTCCACGGCGTTGCTCTCCACTTCGTCGCCCCAGCCGTACAGGCGCTCCTCGATCTGGGCGCGCGACAGGATCACCCCCGGCCGCTCCAGCAGCAGTTGCAGCAGCGCGAATTCCCGCGGCGACAGCGCGATCTCGGCGCCGTCGCGCATAACGCGATGGGCCGCCGGGTCCAGCACCACGCCCAGGTGCTCGATTCGCGGCGCCGAGCGGCCGGCTTTGCGGCGCAGCAGCGCGCGGATGCGCGCCGCCAGCTCGTCCAGATCGAAGGGCTTGATGAGGTAGTCATCCGCCCCGGCATCCAGTCCCTGCACGCGATCGGAGACCGCATCGCGCGCCGTGATGATGAGCACCGGCACGGCCAAGCCGCGCTCGCGCAGGACCTTCAGCAGCTTCAGCCCGTCGCTCCCGGGCAGACCCAGATCGAGCAGCACCAGCTCGAAGGGCTCGGTGCGCAGCACCTGGGCGGCGGCCTCGGCGTCGTGCACCCAGTCCACGGCGAAGCCATCGCGCTTCAGTCCCGCGCGGATCGCCTCCCCGATCATGGCATCGTCCTCTACCAGCAGCAGTCTCACGATGTGCGAAGTATGATCAATCGCGACCGCGGTCGCGCAAGGAGCTCGATTGAGTGCCGTCGAACGTCTGGTGCAGGACGCGGCAAGCCTGGGAGTCGCCTTGAGCGACGGCGACGCCAGGCGCCTGTTCACGCTGCTCGATGAGCTCGCGCGCTGGAACCGCACTTACAACCTGACGGCGATCACCAGCCCCGCCGCGATGCTCACGCACCACCTGCTCGACAGCCTTGCCATTCAGCGCGACCTTCAGGGCACGCGCATTGCAGACGTGGGTACCGGCGCCGGGTTTCCGGGCCTGCCGCTGGCGCTGTGCAACCCCGCGCGGCAGTTCACCCTCATCGACTCTACGGCCAAGAAGATCCGCTTCGTTTCCCATGCGGCGCATGCGCTGGGACTCGCCAACGTGACGGCGGTGCATGCGCGCGCGGAAAACCTCAAGCCCGAGGCGCCATTCGACACGGTGGTGGTGCGCGCGCTGGCGCCGCTGCCGCAGATGCTCGCGCAGGTTGCGCCGCTGTGCGGCCCGCTGAGCCGCGTGCTGGCGATGAAGGGCCGCTGGCCGACGGAAGAGCTCGCCGCGCTCCCTGCGCCCTGGCGCCTCGCCGGCTCACGCGAGCTCAACGTCCCGGGGCTCGCCGAGGCGCGCTGCGTGATCGTGCTGACGAGCGCCTGAGGCCAAGCCGCCGTGCCCCTCAATCCGATCACCACAACCTGGCCGCTGTTACTGGGCATGGGCATCCTCATGCTGGGGGCGGGCCTGCAGGGGACGATCCTCGGGCTGCGCGCCACGCTCGAAGGATTTCCCACGCCGGTCACCGGGCTGGTCATGTCCTGCTACTACGTGGGGTATCTGCTCGGCACTCTCATCGCGCCGCGGCTGCTGCGCCGGATCGGGCACGTGCGGGTGTTTGCAGCGCTCGCAGCCCTCGCATCGGTTGCGAGCCTGGTACACGCCTCATGGGTGCATCCCCTGCCCTGGGGCGCCATGCGCCTGATCTCGGGACTGTGTTTCGCCGGCATCTACGTCGTCGCCGAGAGCTGGCTGAATGATCGCGCCACCCGCACGAATCGCGGCCGGCTGCTGGCCGTGTACATGCTGGTCCTGTATGTCGGTCTTGGCGCCGCCCAGTTCCTGCTGCTGCTGTCGAGCCCGCAAACGGCCGCCCCCTTCATGCTGGTCTCGGCACTGATCTCGCTCGCGATGGTGCCGATCGTCGCGTCCGCGCAGCAAACGCCCGAACGCGCCGTCCCGCACCCCGTGCGCTATCGCGACCTGTATCGCAATTCGCCGCTCGGCGTGGTGGCGGTCGCCGTATCGGGAATGATTTCCTCCATCATCTTCGCGATGGGCCCGGTCTACGCGCGGCTCAGCGGTTCCGGGACCCGGGGGGTGGCCGTGTTCATGGCGGTCAGCATTCTCGCCGCGGTGCTTACCCAATACCCCGTCGGCAGAGTGTCGGACCGCATGGATCGGCGCACGGTCATCGCCAGCGTCTGCACGCTCGCCACGCTGGTGGCGGTCGGCATCGTGGCGTTCGGCCCCCTGCCTCGTCCGGTATTTCTGGCGCTGGCGGCGCTCTTCAGCGGCTCGGCGCTGACGCTCTATTCCCTGGCCGTCTCGCATGTGAACGACAAGCTCGAGCCGGCGCAGATGGTGGCGGCGAGCAGCGCCCTGCTGCAGATGAACGGCACGGCGGCGGCGGTGGGGCCGGTGCTGGCGGGGAGCCTGATGCACGCCTTCGGGCCGAGGGCCTACTTCGCGACGCTGGCGACCCTGACCGGAGCTCTGACGGTTTACGATCTGTGGCGCAAAGCTCAGCGCAGTCCGGTACCGCGCGCCCAGAAAGGTCCGTTCATCAACACGCAGCAGATCGTGAACTGCGCCGGGCTCGATCCCGGCGGCGTGCAGGGCGCGCCGTCCGGGTCAGTCAAAGCTGCAGAGGCAGCGCGGTTGTCGCCTTGATGACCGCGAGCGCAATCGAGGAGTTCACCGACTGCACTCCGGGAAAGCGCGACAGGTGATCGAGGAAGAACGCCTCGTAGGCCTTGATGTCCCGGCACACGATGCGCAGCAGGAAATCCGTCTCCCCCATCAGCGTGTAGCACTCGAGGATCTCCGGGTGCGCACGCACGGCCTGCTCGAAGCGCAGCAGCGCCTCGCGACCGTGACCGGCGACCTTCACGTGCGAGAACACCATGACCGAGAGCCCGAGCTTCTCGCGGTCGAGCAGCGCCACGCGCTTTCTGATGACGCCGAGCTCCTCGAGACGGCTGATGCGCCGCCAACAGGTCGATGCGGTCATCCTCAAGCGTTCCGCGACCTCAGCCGCCGAAAAGTGACCGTGCTCCTGGACCAGATCCAGAATGCGCAGGTCGGCTCGGTCCAGGTCAGGGTGCATCATCTGTCTCGCATAAGGCATGAATCGTGCAACAGATATTTCACCATTGGCGCCGGGCAAGCAACTTTTGTGACGACCGGTGCAATCGAGGGGGGTAGCCTTAGGGCACTGTCTTGCGCGCAATTCGCGCCCGGAGCGCTGAGGCGATGGACATCTTCGACATGCGCGAATTCGACGGTCACGAGCTGATCGTCTTCGGGCACGACGCAGCCACCTCGCTGCGCGCGATCATCGCCATTCATTCCACCGCCCTGGGGGCCGCCGCCGGCGGCTGCCGCATGTGGCCGTACGCCACCACCGCGGAGGCGGTTTCCGATGTGCTGCGCCTGTCGCGTGGCATGAGCTACAAGAACGCGCTGGCGGGTGTGCCGTTCGGCGGCGGCAAGGCAGTCATTATCGGCGAGGCGCGCAAGGCCAAGACGCCGGAGCTGTTCGAGGCCTTCGGCCGCTTCGTCGACTCCCTCGGCGGACGCTACGTCACGGCCGAGGACGTCGGCACGACGATGGCCGACATGGCGAGCGTTGCGCGCGTGACGCGCCATGTCGCGGGCCTCGGGCGCGCGCCGGGCGAGGCGGGCGGGGATCCGGGGCCGAAGACCGCGCTCGGGGTCTGCTTAGGGATCAAGGCCGCGGTCAGATTCAGGCTCGGCCGGCAGGATCTGCAGGATCTCACCGTCGCCGTTCAGGGCGCGGGCGGTGTGGGCTACCACCTGTGCGGCCTGCTGGCTGCCGAGGGCGCGCTGCTGCGCGTCGCCGACGTGCGTCCGGCCGTCGTGCAGCGGGTGTGCGAGGAGTTTCGGGCCGCAGCGGTGCCGGTCGAGGACGTGCTCGCCGAGGACGTCGACGTGCTGGCCCCGTGTGCGCTGGGCGCGGTGCTCAATGCGCAGTCGATCCCGCGGCTGCGCGCGCGCATCATCGCCGGAGCTGCGAACAACCAGCTGGCGCAGGGACAGGATGGCCTGTCGCTGCAGGCGGCCGGGATCGTGTACGCGCCGGACTACGTGATCAATGCCGGCGGCATCATCAGCGTTTCGCGCGAGTATCACGGCGGCGCCACCGAAGAGCAGGTCATTGCCGATATCCAGGGGATTCCAGCGCGGCTGACGGAGATCTTCGAACGCGCCCGGCGCGAGAATCGCACCACGAATGCGGTGGCGGACCAGATGGCGCGCGAGCTGCTGGCCCGGCACCGGCACCGACTGGTGGCCTGATCACCCCCAGGAGCAGGCCACGGCGCAGCCCGCGCTTCCGGCGCGGGCACGGCGGTGAAGTACACTGTCGCCCATGAAGCGGGTCATCGCCATCGCGAACCAGAAGGGCGGCGTCGGCAAGACCACCACGGCGGTCAATCTGGCGGCATCCCTCGCCGCCACGCGGCGGCGCGTGCTGCTGATGGATCTGGATCCGCAGGGCAATGCCACCATGGGCAGCGGGGTCGAGAAGGGGACGCTCCAACGCAGCACCTGTGAAGTGCTGCTCGGGGAATCCGATCTCGCCGCCGCGCTGGTCCAGGTCGAACAGGGCGACTTCATGCTGCTGCCGGCCAACCAGGACCTCACTGCCGCGGAAGTGCGCCTGCTGACGCTGCCGATCGGACGGGAGATCAAGCTGCGCCAGGCGCTGCAACCCAAGCGCGAAGCCTTCGACGTCATCCTCATCGACTGTCCGCCGGCGCTCAACATGCTCACCATCAACGCGCTGGTCGCGGCCGACAGCGTGCTCATTCCCATGCAGTGCGAGTATTACGCGCTCGAGGGCCTGTCGGCGCTGCTCGCCACCGTGGAACAGATCCGCGTGGCCGCAAATCCGCAGCTCTCGATCGAGGGCGTGCTGCGCACCATGTTCGACCCCCGCAACAACCTCGCCAACGAGGTGAGCGCGCAGCTCGTCACGCACTTCGGCGACAAGGTGTTTCGCACCATCATCCCGCGCAATATCCGCCTCGCGGAGGCGCCCTCCTTCGGCAAGCCGGCGCTGTTTCATGACCGGGAATCCCGCGGCGCTCTCGCGTATCTTGCGCTCGCGGGGGAGATGATCCGGCGCGAGGAGGAGGCCTACGCCGCCCGGGCGCGGGCGGCGGTCACTGGAGACAGCACGTTTGCGGCGGCCGCGGGCAACGAGGCTGCGAACGAGCCGTCAACAGACCACGCGGTCGGCGAGGACACCTGAACATGATTCACAGAAGACCTACCCTTGGCCGCGGTCTCGCGGACCTGCTCGGCGCACGAGCAACGGCAACCGCCCCGCTCGCCGCCGCGCCGGTCGGGGAACAGCTGGCGAAGCTGCCGCTGGACCTGCTGCAGCGCGGCCGCTACCAGCCGCGCATCGACATGCGTGCCGAGACGCTCGCGGAACTCGCCGCCTCCATCAAGGCGCAGGGCGTGGTGCAGCCCATCGTGGTGCGCGCGCTGGGTGCCCCGGACGTGGGCGAGTCGCAGCGCTACGAGATCATTGCCGGCGAACGGCGCTGGCGCGCGGCGCAGATGGCGGGGCTCACGGAGATTCCGGCGGTCATCCGCCACATTCCCGATGACGCGGCGATCGCCATCGCCCTGATCGAGAACATCCAGCGCGAGAACCTGAACCCGCTGGAGGAAGCGCGCGCACTGACGCGTCTGATCACCGAGTTCGGACTCACGCACCAGGAGGCCGCCGATGCGGTCGGCCGCTCGCGCGCCGGCGTCAGCAACATGTTGCGCCTGCTGGAGCTGGCGCCGGAGGTCTGCGAGCTCCTCGAGAAGCGCACGATCGAGATGGGCCACGCGCGGGCGCTGCTGGCGCTGACGCAGCGCCGCCAACAGACCGAGGTCGGGCTGCTGGTGGCCAAGAAGAGTCTGTCGGTGCGCGACACCGAGGCGCTGGTGCGGCGCCTGCAGGCCCCGGCCGGCGGCGGATCGGCCGAGCCCGCCGCTTCCCGCGACCCGAACGTCGAGCGCCTGGAACAGGAGCTGGCCGAGAAACTCGGCGCCCGCGTCGCCATCCAGCACGGCAGCGGGGGCAAGGGCAAGCTGGTGGTGAGCTACAACAGCCTGGATGAGCTCGACGGGATTATCGCGCACATCCAATAGCGTGTGGACTCACGCGCGGGCGGTCTCTATAATCCCGCGGCTTTTTCGCCGTCGGCAGCCCTAAGTGACTGAACGGCCGAAGTAATGTTAAGCCCTTGCGTTCAGCTCTTTTGAGCCCCTCGAGCGGGACTTATATAAGGTGTTGGCGATCGATCTGCCCCATGCGCGGCGGCTGGCCTTCGGCGTCGTGCTGGGTCAGGCGGGCATGACCGTGACGGCGGCGCTGTGCGCGTGGGGCATCGCCGCTCCGCGCGCCGGGCTCTCGGCGCTTGTCGGCGGCGGGATTGCCACGGTGGGGAGCCTGGCGATGGCGGGTCTGGCGTTCGGTGGTGGCGCAGGCGCGAACGCGCGCCGTGTGCTGAACGCGTTCTACCTCGGCGAGGCGGTGAAGCTCGCGGTGGTGATCGTGCTGTTCGTGGTGGTGCTGAAGTGGGTGAGGGTGGTGCCGCTGGCGATGTTCGCCGCGTTTGCCGCCACCTGGATGGTGTACTGGATTGCGCTGCTGGCCGCGCTGCCGACCTCGGGTGGTGCGCGCCGCGGCGCCTAGGGTGACGGGTCGACTGATGACAAGCATGGCAGCAGAGAACGCCCCCGGTGCAACCGAGTACATCCTGCACCACCAGGCGTTCCTGTCGAACAAGGCGCCGCACGGCATCGTCGACTTCTCCGTCATCAACTACGACACCGTGTTTTTCTCGGTGCTGCTGGCGCTGGTGTTTTTCGGGCTGTTCTGGTCGGTGGCACGCAGGGCAACCACCGGCGTTCCGGGTTTGACGCAAAGCATCATCGAGTGGATCGTCGAGAAGGTCGACGAACAGGTGCGCGACACCTTCCATGGCAGCAGCCGCTTGATTGCTCCTCTGGCCCTCACCATCTTCTGCTGGGTGTTCCTGTTCAACCTCATGGATCTGGTGCCGGTCGACCTGCTGCCGGCGGCGGCGCGCGGCGCCGGGATCGAGCACCTGAAGGTCGTGCCGAGCACCGACCTGAATGCGACCTTTGCTCTGTCGCTGACGGTTTTCATTCTCATCATTTTCTACAGCCTGAAGATGAAGGGCGTCGTCGGCTTCATCAGCGAGCTCACCCTGCAGCCCTTCAGGACCAGGAACGTGCTCGTGCAGGCGCTGCTGGTGCCGGTCAACTTCGTCCTCGAGTCGGTCACGTTCCTTGCCCGCCCGGTGTCGCTGTCGCTGCGCTTGTACGGCAATCTGTACGCGGGCGAGATGATATTCCTGCTGCTCGCGGCTCTGACACTGTCACACGGGCTCGAGAGCCTCGCGACCCTTAGCGGCTGGCTGGGAATCCTCGGGCAGTTCATCCTCGGGTTTGTCTGGACGGTGTTCCACATTCTCATCATCACCATCCAGGCCTTCATATTCGCGGTGCTGACGGTCGTCTATCTGTCGATGGCTCACGAGCATCACTGACGGGTGGGGCGGGGCTTGCGGTAACGGGTTTTGGTATTCGTCTTTCAGGAGAGTTGAATGGAAAACATTGCACACATCCAGGCCATGACCGTGCTGGCCGTCGGCATCATCTTCGGCATGGGGGCACTGGGCACCGCCATCGGCTTCGGCATCCTGGGCGGGCGCTTCATCGAAGGCTCGGCGCGCCAGCCGGAACTGCTGCCGGTGCTGCGGGTGCAGATGTTCCTGGTCGCGGGCCTGCTGGACGCAGTGGCGATGATCGGCATTGGCTTCGCGCTGTTCTTCACGTTCGCGAATCCCTTCGTGAGCGCGCTGCAGGCGGCGCACTGACAGTCCACTGCGTTGACGGCTCGGGGCAGGAGTTAGGACTGTGAACATCAATCTCACGCTCATCGTGCAGATGCTCGTGTTCGCCTTGCTGGTGTTCGGCACCATGAAGTGGATCTGGCCGCATATTCTCGGCGCGATGGAGGAGCGCTCGCGCAAGATCGCACAGGGACTGGCGGCCGCCGAAAAGGGCGAGCAGGAGCTCACCGAGGCGCGCGGTAAGGCGGAGACAATCGTGCGCGAGGCGCGCGAGCGCGCCAGCCACATCATCGAGCAGGCGCAGCACGCTGCCCACGATCTGGTGGAGCAGGCCAAGGGTGCAGCGAGCAGTGAAGGCGCGCGCCTGGTCGCGGCCGCGCAGCAGCAGATCAAGCTCGACACCACGCGCGCCCGCGAGGCCCTGAGGCGTGAGGTGGCCGGCATCGCGGTGCGCGCGGCCTCCAAGCTGCTCGGGCGCGAGGTCGACGCACGCACGCACGCCGATCTCCTCGACAAGTTCACGGCCCAGATCTGAGGCGCGAACCATGGCGGACCGGATCACCATCGCACGACCCTACGCCCGCGCAGCCTTCGCCGCGGCACGCGGCCACGAGCGTCTCGCACCCTGGTCCGAGGCGCTGCAAGTGGCGGCCGAGGTGGTCCGGGACCCGCGCGTGCGCAGGCTCCTGGGAAATCCGCGCGTGACGCCCGCGCAGCTCGCGCAGCTGGTGAGCGGCATCGCGGGGGCGTCCCTGGGCGATGAGGGCGCGAACTTCGTGCGCATGCTCGCCGTCAACCGGCGCCTCGCCTACCTGCCGGAGATTTCCGCGCTGTTCGATGAGCTCAAGGACGCCGCGCAGGGCGTCGCCGACGTCACGGTCACGTCCGCCGCGGCGCTCGATGCGAGTCAGCAGCAGAAGCTCGCCGCCGCACTGCACCGGAGACTCAAGCGCACCGTGCGCCTGCACTGTGCGATCGATCCGGCGCTGATCGGCGGCGCGGTGCTGCGCTCCGGGGACCTGGTGATCGACGGCTCGCTGCGCACCCGACTTGACCGCATCGCCTACGAACTGACCGCGTAAAGAGAGAACGCACATGGCCATCAAGGCAACCGAGATCAGCGATCTCATCAGGCAACGGATCGAGAACTTTAAATCCGTCACCGAGGCGCGCAACGTCGGCTCGATCGTGTCGGTCACCGACGGCATTACCCGCATCCACGGGCTCGCGGATGCGTGCTACGGCGAGATGCTCGAATTTCCGGGCAACACCTTCGGTCTCGCGCTGAACCTGGAGCAGGACTCGGTCGGCGCGGTGGTGCTGGGCGAGTACAAGCACCTGACGGAGGGCGACACCGTCAAGACCACCGGCCGGATCCTGGAGGTGCCGGTGGGACGCGGGCTGCTGGGGCGTGTGGTGGATGCGCTCGGCGCGCCGCTCGACGGCAAGGGCCCGGTGCAAGCCGAACACACCTCTCCCATCGAGCGCGTCGCCCCGGGCGTCATCTACAGACAGTCGGTGAGCCAGCCGGTGCAGACCGGCTACAAGGCCATCGACGCGATGGTGCCGATCGGGCGCGGGCAGCGCGAGCTCATCATCGGCGACCGCCAGACCGGCAAGACGGCGCTCGCGGTCGACACCATCATCAACCAGAAGTCCTCCGGCATTAAGTGCATCTACGTCGCCATCGGCCAGAAGCAGTCGACCATCGCCAATGTCGTGAGGAAGCTCGAAGAGCACGGCGCCATGGCGCACACCGTGGTGGTCGCCGCCTCGGCCTCAGCGGCCCCCGCCCTGCAGTACATCGCCGCCTACTCGGGCGTCACCATGGGCGAGTACTTCATGGACAACGGCGAGGACGCACTTATTATCTACGATGATCTGTCCAAGCAGGCGGTCGCCTACCGGCAGATCTCGCTGCTGCTGCGCCGTCCGCCGGGCCGCGAAGCGTTCCCGGGAGACGTGTTCTACCTGCACTCGCGTCTGCTCGAGCGCAGCGCGCGCGTCAACGAAGAGTACGTGGCGATGGTCAGCAAGGGCGCGGTGAAGGGCAAGACCGGCTCGCTCACCGGGCTGCCGATCATCGAGACCCAGGCGGGCGATGTGACCGCGTTCGTGCCGACCAACGTGATCTCGATCACCGACGGCCAGATCTTCCTCGAGACGGATCTGTTCAACGCCGGCATCCGTCCCGCCATGAACGCCGGCATCTCCGTGTCACGCGTCGGCGGCGCGGCGCAGACCGACATCGTCAAGAAGCTCGGCGGCGGCATCCGCCTGGCGCTCGCCCAGTATCGCGAGCTCGCGGCATTCTCGCAGTTCGCCTCCGACCTGGATGAAGCCACCCGCAAGCAGCTCGAGCGCGGCCAGCGGGTCACCGAGGTGATGAAGCAGAAGCAGTACGCGCCCATGTCGGTGGCCGAGATGGCGCTGTCGATCTACGCGGTCAACAGCGGCTACATGGACAAGGTGGAGCTGAAGAAAGTGGTGGCGTTCGAGACGGCGCTGCAGGCGTTCGCGCACACCAGCTACCGGTCGATGCTCGATGCCATCAACTCGCAGCCCAAGCTCTCCAAGGAGAACGAGGCGGCGATGAAAAAGTGCATCGAGGATTTCGTGGCCACCGGCACCTACTAGGCGAGCCCGCGATGCCCGGCACCAAGGAAATCCGCTCCAAGATCGCGAGCGTCAAGAACACTCAGAAGATCACCAAGGCCATGCAGATGGTGGCCACCAGCAAGATGCGCCGCGCGCAGGAGCGCATGAAGCTCGCGCGCCCGTACGCGCAGAAGATGCGCAACGTGATCGGGCACCTCACCGAGGCGAACCCGGATTACCGGCATCCGTTCCTGGTCACGCGCGAGCCGAAGACGGTCGGCCTGATCGTGATCTCCACCGACCGGGGACTCGCCGGTGCGCTCAACACCAACGTCTTCAAGCAGACCCTCATGCTCATGCGCGAGTGGCAGGGCAAGGGTGCGCAGGTGAGCCTGTGCCTCATCGGCGCCAAGGGACTGACCTTCTTCCGGCGCCTGAGCGTGCCGATTCTCGCCAACGTCTCGCACCTGGGCGACCGGCCGCACGTCAAGGATCTCATCGGCACGGTCAAGGTGATGCTGGACGCGTATCGTGCCGGTGAGCTCGATCGGCTGTTGCTGGTGAACGCGCAGTTCGTCAACACCATGACGCAAAGGCCGGCCGTGGAGCAGCTGCTGCCGATCGAGGCGCTCGACACCGAAGGGCTGCAGGAGCACTGGGACTACCTCTACGAGCCGGATGCCGCCGGCATCCTCGATGGCCTGCTGATGCGCTACATCGAGTCCCAGGTGTATCGCGGCGCGGTCGAGAACGTCGCCTCCGAGATGGCGGCCCGCATGGTCGCCATGGGGGCGGCCTCGGACAATGCCGGCAAGCTGATCACCGAGTTGCAACTGATCTACAACAAGGCCCGCCAGGCTGCGATCACGAAGGAGCTTTCGGAGATCGTGGGCGGCGCCGCTGCGGTTTGAGGGCCGACTCTATGACTAAATCCGGCGAGGGACAGATTACCCAGATCATCGGCGCCGTCATCGACGTCGAGTTTCCGCGCGAATCCATCCCCAGGATCTACGAGGCGCTCAAGCTCAAGGACGTGGACCTGACGCTCGAGGTGCAGCAGCAGCTGGGCGACGGCGTGGTGCGCACCATCGCCATGGGCCCTTCCGAGGGACTCAAGCGCGGCCTCACCGTGCAGGCGACCGGCGCGCCGATATCGGTGCCGGTGGGCAAGGGCACCCTCGGGCGTATCATGGACGTGCTCGGCAAGCCGCAGGACAACCAGGGACCGGTCAAGGCAAGCGAGTATCTGCCGATTCATCGCCCGCCGCCGTCGTTCGAGCAGCAGGCCGGCGGCCAGGACCTGCTGGTCACCGGCATCAAGGTCATTGATCTGCTGGTGCCGTTCGCCAAGGGCGGCAAGGTCGGGCTGTTCGGAGGCGCGGGGGTCGGCAAGACCGTCAACATGCTCGAACTCATCAACAACATCGCCAAGCAGTACAGCGGCCTGTCGGTGTTCGCCGGCGTCGGCGAGCGCACCCGCGAGGGCAACGACTTCTATCACGAGATGATCGAGTCGGGGGTCATCGACAAGGGCAACCTGTCGAACTCCAAGGTCGCGATGGTGTACGGGCAGATGAACGAGCCGCCGGGCAACCGCCTGCGGGTGGGGCTCACCGGACTCACCATGGCCGAGTACTTCCGCGACGAAACGCGCGAAGACGGGGGCAAGGGGCGCGATGTGCTGTTCTTCGTCGACAACATCTACCGTTACACGCTCGCGGGCACCGAGGTGTCGGCGCTGCTCGGGCGCATGCCCTCGGCGGTGGGCTACCAGCCGACGCTCGCCGAGGAGATGGGCGTGCTGCAGGAGCGCATCACCTCCACCAAGACCGGCTCCATCACCTCCATCCAGGCGGTATATGTGCCGGCGGACGACCTGACCGACCCGTCACCCGCCACGACTTTCGCTCACCTGGACGCCACCGTGGTGTTGTCGCGCCAGATCGCATCGCTGGGCATCTACCCGGCGGTCGATCCGCTCGATTCCACCAGCCGCCAGCTGGACCCGCTGGTGGTGGGCGAGGAGCACTACAATACCGCGCGCGGCGTGCAGGCGGTGCTGCAGCGCTACAAGGAGTTGCAGGACATCATCGCGATCCTGGGGATGGACGAGCTGTCGGAGGAGGACAAGCTCATCGTGTACCGCGCGCGCAAGGTGCAGCGTTTCCTGTCGCAGCCCTTCAACGTCGCCAAGATATTCACCGGCCAGGACGGCAAGATCGTGCCGCTGAAGGACACCATCCGCGGCTTCAAGGGCATCATCGGCGGCGAGTTCGATGCGTTGCCTGAGCAGGCCTTCTACATGGTCGGCGCGATCGACGAGGCGGTCGCGAAGGCCAAGACGCTGCAGTAAACCATGGCGGAAGCACTCACCATCCAGGTCGACATCGTGAGCGCCGAGGGCGAGCTGTTCTCGGGCCCGGCCGCCGTGGTGTTTGCACCCGCGACCGAGGGCGACCTCGGGATTTATCCGCGCCACGCACCACTGCTGACTTTGCTGAAGCCAGGCGAAGTGCGCGTGCAGACGCCCGACGGCGAGGAGCATTTCTTTTTCGTCGGCGGCGGAGCGCTGGAGGTGCAGCCCACCCGGGTCACCGTGCTCGCGGACACGGCATTGCGCGCCAGGGACATTGACGAGGCGGCGGCGCTCGCCGCCAAGCAGCGCGCCGAGGAAGCGCTCAGGGACAAGGCCGGGCACATCACCCAGGCCGAGGCGCTGGCCGAGCTCGCCCGCGCCGCGGCGCAGCTGAAACTCCTCGCGCGCCTGCGCAAATTGCGGGGCTGAGCGCTGGACCCGTCACCGGATCATCCGGTCCCTTCACCGGCAGCGCCCGCCGCAGCGCCGCCCGGGCTGCTCGCAGGCCTGGCACGCAACCTGCGCGGCGGTGTTGCGCTGCTGGCATTGCGGCGCTGCTGGCCGCCGCGCTTCGTCGTCAACTTCGACCAGCTGGTCACGCTGCTGATCGTGAACCTCGCCGTCTGGGCCGGGCTCGACGCCCTGCATGCCGAGGCGCATGCACCGCTGGCCCTCGACGGGCTGTTTGGCTGGGCCTGCTATCTGCTGCTGGCGCTCGGCGCCTGCGCCGTCGTGGCGCGCGCGCACAGCCGCGCGGCCGATACCCGCGCACTGCTGGTGCCGGCGCTCGCTGTCGCACCGTTCGTGCTCACGATCTTCTGGCTGGCGAGCGACCGCACGCTGGTGCAGGCGCGGCCGCTCACGGCGCTGATCGTGGCGCTCATTTATATGGCGTTGCTGTGCGTGCGCGTGTTGGGCGCGGCGTACGGTGCGCTGCGCACCCGCGCCGTGCTCATCGCTCTGGTGCTGGTGCTCGCTGCGCCCTGGGTGATGGGGTTCCTGAACTTCGACACGCGTCTGTGGGTGGCCGGGGAGCCGGAGCAGGCCCGGGACGCGGATGACGCCGACCAGGTGGAAGCACTCTTCTACGATCAGCCGGCGCAGATCGCCGCTGCGGTCGCGCGCGTACCGAGCGCGCCAGCCGGCAAGACGGGTGCCTACTTCGTCGGTTTCGCCGGCGTCGGCGCGCAGGCGGTGTTCAGGCGCGAGGCGCTGTTTGCCAGCCACGTGTTCGCCGAGCGCTTCGGCTCCGGGGAGCGCTCGGTCCTGCTCGTGAACGACGTGGAGGACCGCGATTCGTATCCGCTGGCGAGCGTTTCGGGACTCGCCCTGACGCTCAAGGGGCTCGGCTCGCGTATGCATGCGGATGATGATGTGCTGGTGCTGTTTCTAACCTCGCACGGCTCGCGGGACGGCCTGGAGGTCGAGAACGGCTCGCTGCCGCTCTCGCAGCTCGCCCCTGCGGATCTGCGCCAGGCGCTCGATGATTCCGAGATCCGCTGGCGCATTGTGGTGGTGTCGGCCTGCTACGCGGGCGTCTTTCTCGACGAGCTCAAGAGCGACACCACGGCGATCATTACCGCAGCCGATGCCACGCACACCTCCTTCGGCTGCGAGGACGACCGTGACCTCACCTGGTTCGGCGAGGCCTTCCTCAAGGACTCCCTTACCAGCAGCAGTTCTCTGGAGGAGGCGTTCCACAAGGCCGCCGCGCTGCTGGCGCGCCGCGAGGACGCCGAGCACGAGGTGCATTCCAACCCCCAGCTCTACGTGGGACCCCTCATGCGCAGGAAACTCGCCGAGTTGCCGGTGGGTCGCCCCGAGCACGATCAACGCTCATTTACCGTAGAACGGTGAGTACAATTCCGCCCATGCGCAGCAGCGGGCCCCGACCCTCGAAGCGCGGCAGCCGCGATGCACGCCGCACTGGAGGCGCGCGCGCAGCCTCCCCGGCGCCGCTGTCGGTCGTGATCCTGGCGGCCGGGGAGGGCAAGCGCATGAAATCGGCGCTTCCCAAGGTGCTGCGGCCGCTCGCCGGCCGCCCGCTCCTCAAGCACGTGATTGATACGGCGCGCACGCTCGGGCCCAGCGCCATTCAGGTGGTGTACGGACACGGGGGCGAACGGGTACGCGCGGCACTGCAGGACGAGCCGGTCTCCTGGACGCTGCAGGCCGAGCGCTTGGGCACCGGGCACGCCGTGCTGCAGGCGATGCAACACATCCCCGACGGACACCTGGTGCTGGTGCTCTATGGAGACGTGCCGCTCATCGGTCGTGCCCAGCTCGCTGAGCTGCTGGCACTCGCGGGGCCGCGGCACCTGAGTCTGCTCACCATGAGGGCGGACGATCCGACCGGCTACGGCCGCATCGTGCGCAGCGCCCGCGGACTGGTACAGCGGATCGTCGAGCAGCAGGACGCGACGGAAGCGCAGCTCGCGATCCGCGAATGCAACACCGGCGTCCTCGCCTGCCCGGCGCAGCTCCTGCGAGGCTGGCTCGCACGGGTGAAGCCGGACAACTCGCAGGGCGAGTACTACCTCACCGACGTCATCGCCATGGCGGTGAAGGAGAAGATCGCGGTGCAGCCACTCATCGCGCCGCGGATCAGCGAAGTGCTGGGGGTGAACGACCCGGCGCAACTTGCGGAGCTGGAAGCGGTATGTCGCGCTCGGTGCGCGCGCGAGCTGCTGCTCGCCGGCGTCACGCTCGCCGATCCCGCGCGCCTCGACGTGCGCGGCTCCGTGACCCATGGCACGGACGTATTCATCGACGTCAACGTGGTGCTCGAGGGCAAGGTGGTGCTCGGCGACCGGGTGCGCCTGGGGGCGGGCTGCGTGATCCGCAACAGCGAGATCGGCGCCGACACCGAGGTGTTCCCGCATTGCGTGATCGACGGCGCGCTCATCGGTCCCGGCTGCAACATCGGGCCGTTCGCGCGCTTCCGGCCGGCCGCCATGCTGGGGAGCGGGGTGCACATCGGCAACTTCGTCGAGGTGAAGAACTCGCAGCTGGGCGCGGGCTCAAAAGCGAACCACCTCGCTTACGTTGGCGATGCGCGCCTTGGCGAGCGCGTCAACATCGGCGCCGGCACTATCGTCGCCAACTACGACGGCGCCAACAAGCACCGCACTGTCATCGAAGACGACGTGCACACCGGCTCCAACAGCGTGCTGGTCGCGCCCATCACGGTGGGCGCGGGCGCCACCATTGCCGCCGGCTCCACCGTGACGCACGCGGTGCCGGCGGGCAAGCTCACCGTGGCCCGTGCGCGGCAGGCGACCGTCGAGGGCTGGCGCCGGCCGGTGAAAAACAAGACGCGACCTTGATCACGGCTGTGGTGGGTGAAATCGGCGTTTTCCGCCCGTTTCAGGCAAAATGCGATCCAGCCTACCGGCCGAGGCAACCATGTGCGGAATCGTTGGAGCGATCGCCGAGCGCGATGTCGTCCCCATCCTGATGGAGGGTCTGCGGCGGCTCGAATACCGCGGCTACGATTCGGCGGGCCTTGCCGTCCTCAACGGCTCGAAGCTCCTCACGCGCCTGCGCACCGTGGGGAAAGTGCACATGCTCGATGAGGCGCTCTCGCAGACACCCACCGCCGGCAGGATCGGCATCGCCCACACGCGCTGGGCCACGCACGGGGTACCGAGCGAGCGCAATGCCCACCCGCATATCTCGCGCGATGGGCTCGCCATCGTGCACAACGGCATCATCGAGAACCACGATACGCTGCGCGCCGATCTGGAGCGCCGCGGCTATCGCTTCTCCTCGGAAACGGACACCGAGGTCATCGCGCACCGCATCCACTACCACCTGCAGAGCGCGCAGGATCTGTTCAAGGCGGTGCGGGCCACGGTGGCGGAGCTCGAGGGCGCCTACGCCCTGGTAGTGGTCAGCGAGCACGAGCCCGAACGGCTGGTTCTGGCGCGCGAGGGTTGCCCGGTCGTGGTCGGGCTGGGGGTCGATGAGAATTTCGTGGCCTCGGACGTGGCTGCGCTGCTGCCGGTCACGCGGCGCTTCATTTTCCTCGAGGAAGGCGACGTCGCCGAGGTGCGGCGCCAGGCCGTGCGCATCATCGATCGCAACGGCAGCACCGTGGAACGCCCGGTCCACGAGAGTGAGCTGTCGGCCGATGCCGCCGAACGGGGGCCCTACCGGCACTTCATGCTGAAGGAGATCCACGAGCAGCCGCGCGCGATCGCCAACACCCTGCAGGAGCGGGTTGCGAACGGGCGCCTGCTGGAAGCGGCGTTCGGCCCGGCCGCCACCGAGGTGTTCAGGCGCACCCAGAACGTGCACATCGTGGCGTGCGGTACCAGCTTTCACGCCGCTTCGGTCGCGCGCTACTTCATCGAAGAGGTCTGCAAGCTTCCCTGCACGGTGGACATCGCCAGCGAGTACCGCTATCGCAGCCCCCTGGTGCCGGTGAATTCGCTGTTCGTCACCATTTCGCAATCCGGGGAGACCGCGGACACGCTGGCCGCGCTGCGCCTCGCCCGGCAGTCCGGCTACCTCTCCTCGCTCGCCATCTGCAACGTTCCGGAGAGCTCACTGGTGCGCGAGTCGGAGCTCGTCATGCTGACGCGCGCGGGACCTGAGATCGGTGTGGCCTCCACCAAGGCGTTCACAACCCAACTTGCCGCACTCGGCATGCTGGTGATCGCGCTCGCGCGGCGCCCCGGCGCGGACGCCGAGCGCGAGCGCGGCCTCGTCAAGCGCCTGATCGAGCTGCCGGGGCTGGTCGAGAAGACACTCGAGCTCGATGCGGTCATTCAACGCCTGGCGAAGCGCTTCGCCGACAAGCACCACGCGCTGTTCCTCGGGCGCGGAGCGCTGTACCCCATCGCCATGGAGGGCGCGCTGAAACTCAAGGAGATTTCCTACATTCACGCCGAAGGCTACCCCGCCGGGGAGCTCAAGCACGGGCCGCTGGCGCTGGTGGACGCCGACATGCCGGTGGTGACGGTCGCGCCCAACAACGACCTGCTGGAGAAGCTCAAATCAAATCTCATGGAAGTGCGCGCGCGCGGCGGCGAGCTCATCGTGTTCGCCGATCCCGAGTCGGGCATCCGCTCGAGTGACGGCGTCACGGTCATCGAGATGCCGCGGCACGTCACGTACGTGCAGGCCCCGGTGGTGTACACCATCCCGCTGCAACTGCTCGCCTACCACGTCGCGATCCTCAGGGGCACCGACGTCGATCAGCCGCGCAACCTCGCCAAGAGCGTCACCGTCGAATAGCCGCGGAGGCATGCGAGGCGCGTGGCGCCTCCTGCAGCAGCGCGTGCAGGGCTTTCGGACCTGCCGCCTTGTCGATGCAATCGTCGAAGCCGGCATTGCGCGACAGGCGCAGGGTGGTGTCATCGAGCGTCATACCGCTCAACATCACCAGCCGCACGCCGGAGCGCGCCTGCGCCTTCAGCGCCTGGGCGAGCCGGTAGCCGTTCATCCCGGGCAGATGAATGTCGATCAAGGCCACATCGGGCACGGCGTTGACCGTCGTGCGCAGCGCTTCTTCCGCGTTGCGGGCTTCCGTCACCGTGTAACCGAGCGCCGCCAGCGCTTCGCGGTAGATGATCCGTACTTCGTTGCTGTCCTCGACGATGAGAATGCGGGTGCGCGATGGCGCCGGACCCGTCGCGGCCGGACCCGGCGCGCTCGTCGGGGCAGGACTCGCGCCAGCGGAACGCCCGGACACGCCCGCGGCGCCGACGGGCGCGAAAGCCGCCACCAGCTCGGCTGTGCCGGGGGAGCGCTGGTTGAGATCCAGACTTCCTCGCTGCAGCGCCATGACCTGGCGCGCCGTGCGCAGCGCCATGCGGCTTCCCCGGGCGCGTCCGCCGTAGCTCTCGAACCAGTTCTCGCCAACTGAGTCCGGCGTTTCGACGGAAAAGCGCACGCGGATCTGCGGCCCCGAATCTGCGCCAGCCGCCCGCACTTCGATCACCGAGCGCGGCGGCGCAACCGCGCTCGCCTGCTCCAGCATCGCGCTGATGACCCGCAGGGTCTTTGCGGCATCGGCCATCGCCTCGACACCCGGCGTTGACGGCGCGAACTCACAGCGCTGCGAGCGCCCCGCGAGCAGCGGCGCGAGCGTGGTGCGCGCGGCCTCGACGATCCGTTCCAGGGAAGTGGGTGCCACGGCGACGGACAGTGTGCCGTTCTCGCACTGATCGGCGGCAACAAAGGCATCAACCGCGGCGAGTGCGCAGTCGAGCCCGCGGTCGACTTTCTCCGCCACGCGCCTGCTGACCTCGGCGTCGAAGTTTCGCAGCCGTAACAGGTCGATCGCAGCGCGAATCGGACTGAGTGCGTCGCGCAGCTCATGCGCCAGCTCGCGCACCAGGGAGGGTCGACCGTCCATTGTCACAAGTTAAGATATCCGGCAAATGACAACAAGGGCTTCCAGAGCGGACCTGTTCGCCGGGCTGTCAATCGCGGGTCTGCTGCTGCCCGAAGCGGTGGCCTACTCGGGGGTTGCCAACCTGCCCCCCCAGGCGGGCGTGATCGCCCTGTTCGCCGGACTCGTGTGCTACGGCCTCATCGGACGCAGCCGCTTTGCCATCGTCACCGCGACCTCCTCGTCTGCCGCCGTGCTGGCCTCCGCCACGCTCACTCTCGGCGGCGGGGATCTCGCCCAACGCGCGGCGCTCGCTGCGACCCTGGTGGTCGGCGCCGGCGTCGCCTTCGCCCTGGCAGGGTTCTTACGCCTGGGCGCGATGTCGAACCTGATCGCGCGCCCGGTACTGCGCGGCTACGCCTTTGGCCTCGCGCTGGTGATCGCGGTCAAGCAGTGGCCGCACCTGGTGGGCATGCATTCCCAAACGGCCGATTTCCTGCCGCTGGTCGCCGAGATGGTGCGCGGCACCGCGGCATGGCAGACGCCGAGCCTGGGTTGTGGCCTCATCGCACTCGCCGGGCTGTTCGGGCTCGAGCGCGCGGCGCGCGTGCCCGGAGCGCTGGTGGTGATCATCGCGAGCATCCTCGCATCCCCATGGCTCGCAGCGCACGGCGTGGCGCTCACCGGACCCGTGCACCTCGCGCTTGCCATGCCGGCGTTCGCGCTGCCCTCCGGCACAGGCTGGTTGCCGCTCACCGAATTCGCGTTCGCACTGATGTTCATCCTGTACGCCGAGTCCTACGGCTCGATCCGCACCTTCGCACTCAAGCACGACGAGGAGGTGCAGCCGAACCGCGACCTGCTCGCGCTCGGCGCGGCCAACATCGTGTCCGGCCTGTTCCAGGGCACGCCGGTCGGTGCCGGCTACTCCGGCACCGCAGCAAACGCCGCTGCCGGGGCGCAGTCGCGTTTCGCCGGTCTGTTCGCGGCAGGCATCGTGCTGGTGCTGGTGCTGCTGTTCCTCAGGTGGATCGAGCGCATCCCGGAGCCGGTGCTGGCGGCGATCGTGATCCACGCGGTGAGCAAGTCGCTGCGCATCAGCGTGTTCAGGGACTATTTCCGCTGGCAGCGGGATCGGCTGGTGGTGGTGGCGGCGGTGCTGGCGGTGATGATCTTCGGCGTGTTGAACGGGTTGCTGGCGGCGATCGCGTTCAGTCTCGCCCTGCTCCTGAAGTCCCTCGCGAGTCCGCGCCTGTCGGTGCTCGGTCGGGTCGGCGCGCATGATTACGTCAGCCTCGAGACATTTCCAAACGCCGTGACCGTGCCCGGCGTGCTGGTGCTGCGGCCCGAGGCGCCGCTGTTCTTCGCCAACGCCGAGCCGCTGCTGGCGCAGGCGCGGCAGCGGGTAGTCAGCGCACCGGACACGCGACTCGTGGTCCTCAGTCTCGAGGAATCACCGGACCTCGACAGCACCGCGCTCGAGGCGCTCGAGGAGTTCTGTTCCTGGCTCAGCGCGCGCGGCGGCGCGTTCCGCCTGGCGCGGTTGAAGGGACAGGCGCGCGAGGCACTGATGCGCGCGAAGCTCGCGCACCTGCCCACGATGGCGCTCGACTATCCGAGCGTGGACGATGCCGTGCGGGGCCAGGGCGTCAGTCCAAATCAACTACTTACGACTTGAGGCGCGAGCGCGGCGGCGCAGCCTCCCAAGATGGCGCGGCGGGCGCTTCGTGCTACTCTTTACATATTACACCGCGCACGTGGCCGGTTCCCCGGCTCCATGAGGATCGCAACAATGAAGAAGCAATCTGTCTGGCTGCTGGCCACGCTGGCGGCCGTGCTCGTTGTCGGTTGTGCGAATCAGAAAGCACCGGCCGAGCAGGCGGTCGCGGGCGCGGAAACGGCGCTGGCCGCCGTACGTGACGACGCGCAGAAGTACGTCCCGGATCAGCTGCAGGCGGTCGATGCGCAGCTCGCGGCGCTCAAGGACAGTCTCACCAAGGGCGATTACAAGAGCGTGCTGACGGGGGCGCCGACCCTCAACTCCGCGATCAGCTCCCTGAAGGACGCGGCGGACGCCAAGAAGGCCGATACCGAGGCGGCGCTTGCCAAGGCGAAAGACGCCTGGGGTCCACTCAGCGCCGAAGTGCCCAAGATGGTCGACGCGATCCAGAGCCGCGTCACGGCCTTGTCCAAGTCACACCACCTGCCCAAGGGCGTCACCAGGGACGGCCTCGCCTCGGCCAAGTCGGGCGTGGATTCGCTCAAGTCGATGTGGAGTGATGCCTCGAACGCTTCCGCCTCGGGTGACTTCACGACGGCCGTGGGCAAGGCTCAGGCCGTGAAGGACAAGGCCGCCGAGATCATGAAGTCCCTCGGCATGTAGTCGCTTTCTAAGCGAGGCGGCCGGTGAGATCGTAGTCATCCGCGGCCACGATCCGCACCTCGGCCCAGTCGCCGGCGTGCACGCTCCCGGCATCTTCGATCCGCACCACGCCATCGATCTGCGGCGCGTCCGCTTCGCTGCGCGCCGTAGCGGTGCCGTCGGCCACCGCATCCACCAGTACCCGCATGTGCCTGCCGACCCGCTGCGCCAGCCGCCGCCTGCTGATCGCCGCGGCACGCTCCATGAAGCGCGCGTAGCGCTCCTCCTGCAGCTGCGGCGCGACGTGGTCAGGGAGCGCATTGGCCGCGGCGCCCTCCACCGGCGAGTACTTGAAGCAGCCGACCCGATCGAGCTGCGCCTCATCCAGCCACGCGAGGAGCTGCGCGAACTCGCCGTCGGTCTCGCCGGGGAAACCCACGATGAAGGTGCTGCGGATGGTGAGATCCGGGCACTGCGCGCGCCAGGCGTGGATGCGCTTCAGGGTGTTTTCCGAGTGCGCGGGGCGCCGCATGCGCTTGAGCACGGCGGGACTGCCATGCTGGAAGGGGACGTCGAGATACGGCAACACGCGCCGCGCGGCCATCAGCGGGATCACCTCGTCGACGTGCGGGTAGGGATAGACGTAGTGCAGGCGCACCCAGGCTCCCAGCTCCGCCAGGCCGCGGGCGAGGTCGATGAAGCGTGTCTGGTAACTCGCGCCGCGCCACGCGCCGGGCGCGTAGCGGATGTCTGAGCCGTAGGCGCTGGTGTCCTGCGAGATCACCAGCAGCTCCTTCACGCCGGCCGCGACCAGGCGCTCCGCCTCGCGCAGTACCTCGTCGATGCGACGGCTCGCAAGGCGGCCGCGCATGGCGGGGATGATGCAGAAGCTGCATTGGTTGTTGCACCCTTCCGCGATCTTCAGATACGCGTAGTGCCGCGGCGTGAGCCGCACTCCCTGGGGCGGCAGCAGATCAAAGAGCGGATCATGCCGCGGCGGCAGGTGCTGGTGCACCGCGCCCACCACGTCTTCGTAGGCGTGCGGACCGGTGACCTTCAGCACGCGCGGGTGGCGCTCGAGGATGCGCTGCGGCCTCGCGCCCAGGCACCCGGTCACGATCACGCGGCCGTTGTGCTCGAGCGCTTCCCCGATCGCATCGAGTGATTCATCCACTGCCGCGTCGATGAAGCCGCAGGTGTTGACCACGACGATGTCGGCGGCTTCGTAGGTCGGTGCGACCTCGTAGCCTTCGGCCCGCAGCTGCGTGAGGATGCGCTCCGAGTCCACCAGCGCCTTGGGGCAGCCGAGGCTGACGAAGCCGACTCGCGGCGCGCGTTCGGCGGGACGACGCATCCGCTCAGCCCCTGCCGGGCGCGCTCGCCGGCGGCGGCGGCGGTGCCGCCGCAGGGGCTCTCGGGTGCTGGTGTACCCTGGAGAGGGCATAAAACACGACCAGCACGATCGCCGGCATCAGCAGCCACGGCCATATGGCCGGCCGCCGTTCGCGCGGGCTGCTAGCGGCCATACAAACCCATGAGCTCGGCCTTCGCCAGGGACTGCGTGCGCACCATGAACCCGATATAGGCGGCGGTCGCATCGGCCGGCACGTCGAGCTTTGCCACCTTCAGCGCGTAGAGGCGCAGGTAGTAGCGATGCGGCTTCCCGGGCGGCGGACACGGCCCGCCGTATCCGGAAGTGCCAAAGTCGGTGCGCCCCTGCACGGCCCCTGCGGGCAGCAGGTTCTTCTGCGGGTCGCCGGCGCCGGCGGGAAGCGAACTCACGCTGGCGGGGATGTTGTAGACGACCCAGTGCCACCAGCCGCTGCCGGTCGGTGCGTCCGGATCGTGCATCAGCAGCGCGAAGCTCTGGGTGCCGGCGGGGGGATTGCTCCAGGACAGCGCCGGCGAGACGTTGCCGCCCTTGCATCCGAAGCCGTTGAACACCTGGCTGTCGGCGATCCTGCCACCGCCGGAGATATCCGTGCTGGCGAGCGTGAAGCCCGACGCGGGCGATTGCGACGCCAGCAGGGCTGTCGTGGCCAGAGCCGTCGCCGCGAGCCCGACGCCCACCCTCCACACTGTCCGCCTCATGGATCCGCTCCTGCTTGGCCGGTCGGCACCGGAACGGCGAAGTGTGCAGCGCGGAAGACACCGAGTGCAAATGCGGACCGGCCGCTCCCAGCGACCGCCCTGCATGTGCCTATTGTTCACGCGCGGGTGCGGGAACATATTACTGACCAACGCGCGGGCATGGTTCCAAGCTTACACCGCGGATTAGCGATGCGTTTCGGCCGCGAGTACTACCAGCGCTACTACTTCGATCCGCGCACCGCGGTCGCCACGCGCCGCGAAATGCAGGCGCGGGCGCGCCTCATCGCCGCGCTCACCGAGCACCTGGGGCTGCCGGTACGGCGCATCCTGGAAGCGGGCTGTGGCACCGGCATGCTGCGCACGCCGCTGCGGCGCCTGCTGCCGCGGGCGCACTACGTGGCACTGGAGAGCAGCGAGTACCTGTGCGGGCGCTATGGTTGGAAGCGCGGTCGGATCGAGGCGTACCGCAGCCCGGCGCCTTTTGACCTGCTGATCTGTTACGACGTGCTGCAGTACCTGGATGCGGCGGCGGCGCGGCGTGCGCTCGCCAATTTCGGCCGGCTGTGCCGCGGCGTGCTGTACTTCAGCGCCCTCACGCGCCTCGACTTCGAGCACAACTGCGATCCGCGGCGCACCGATTCCGACGTTCACCTGCGCAGCGCCCACTGGTACCGCTCGCAGCTGCGGCGCCAGTTTCGCGAGGCGGGCCTGGGGTTCTGGCTGCGGCGCGGCGCGCCGCTCACGCTCTGGGAGCTGGAGTCGGAGTGACGGCAGCGGCGCGTGTCGCGCGGCGCTTGCGGAACAGCGGGTACAGCGGCAGTCCGAGCAGGATCAACACCAGCGTCGCGATGGATTCCTTCGGAGTCGTGAGCAGCGCGCTGATCACGATCCACACCATGACCAGCACGAACACCAGCGGCACGAACGGATAGCCCGGCAGGCGATAGGGCCGCGTTGCGTGCGGCAGCCTGCGACGCAGCACCAGCACCGCGAGCATCACCGGAATCCAGAACAGCGCGTACGACATCACCGCCATGTTGGTGAGCTGATCGAAGGTGCCCGAGACAGCCAGCAGCGCTGCCCAGATGCACAGCAGCACCAGCGAGGTGACCGGCACGCGCGTGCGCGGGCTCAGGCGGCCGAAGCCGGCAAAGAACAGCCCGTCGCGCGCCGAGGCGTAGGAGACGCGCGCCCGCGCGAGGATGGTGCCATTGAGCGAGCCGACGGTGGAGATCAGGAATATCAGCGCCGCGACCGGCGCGGCGCGGGTGCCGAGGAACGTCTGCACCGCGCGCGCGGCGACCGAGGGCGCTTCCGGGTAGGCGGTGGAGTTGGCGCTCGCGACCTGCCAGAACGGCAACGCGTACAGATACGCGGTGTTGACAGCCAAGTAGATCGCGAGCACCACCAGCGATCCGCCGATGATGGCGCGTGGCAGGTTGCGTTGCGGATCCTGGACCTCGCTCGCCGCCATGGGCAGGTACTGCCAGCCGCTGTACGCCCACAAGGCCGCGAACATCGCGGCACCGAAGCCGGCGAGGCCGCCGTTCGCGCTGCCGGCCGGCGTCGCCAGGTTCGACCAGTCGTGCGCGTCCCCGAACGCGAACACCCCGCCGGCGACCGCGATGATCGCCGCCACCTTGGCGACCGCCAGCACCGTCTGCACGCGCCCGCCCAACATGACACCGGCGCAGTTGATGGCAGCGAACACGCCGATCACGGCAATCGCGATCAGCTGGCGCGTCCCGAACTGCAGCCCGTAGTCGGAGCCGAACAGGTGCACGGTGTGCACGAACCACTGCTTATCGAAGGTATGGATGTCGGAAACGAAGATGGCGACCGCGGCGCCGTAGGCGGCGATGCTCGCCCCGCCGAGCACGAAGCTGTTGCAGGCGTACAGGAAGCCGGGGACCTCGCCGAAGGCGGCGCGCAGATACACGTACTCGCCGCCGGCATCCGGGAGCAGCGCGCCGAGCTCCGCGAAGCACAGTGCGCCGAACATGGCCACGATCCCGGCCGCCACCCACGCCGCCAGCACCAGCACCGGCGTACCCACCGCCTGGGCCATGGCGGCGGACTTCAGGAAAATGCCCGTGCCGATGGTGATACCGACCACGAGGGAGGTGGCGTGCGTCAGCGTCAGGTCGCGGCGCGGCTGCAGGTCGGAGGAACTCACCTCGCTATCGTACAATCAAGCGATGGCAGGGCACGAATACCGGGCCAGTATCCACTGGGCGCGCGGCGCCGCCGCGTTCACCGACAACCGCTACAGCCGCGCGCACACCTGGCGCTTCGATGGCGGCGTCGAGGTGCCGGCGTCTTCCTCGCCGCAGGTGGTGCGGGTGCCGTTGTCGGTCGAGGCGGCGGTCGATCCGGAAGAGGCGCTGGTCGCGGCGCTCTCGAGCTGCCACATGCTGTGGTTCCTGTCGCTGGCCGCCGGCGGCGGCTGGCGCGTCGACGATTACAGCGACGATGCCGCGGGCGTGATGGGCAAGAACGCCGCCGGCAGGACCGCGATGGTGCGCGTCACGCTGCGCCCGCGCGTCGCGTTCTCGGGCGAGCGGCTGCCCGCGCGCGCGGACGTCCTGCAGCTGCACCACCGCGCGCACGATGAGTGTTTTATCGCGAACTCGGTCACCACCGAAGTTCGCTGCGAGCCGCGGTTCGATGCCTGAGCCGGTCGTCACGTTTCGGGGCGCCGTCAGCTGCCGGCGCGCGCCCGGGCCGCTCGGCCTCACGCTGACCGGCGGCACGCCCGAGCGTCCCGGCGAGCCGACCGCGCTCGCCTTCAGCGCCGCGGCGCCGGCCGGATTCCCCGACACGCTGGACAATGCCGTGGTCGAGCGCCTGGGCGCGGATCAGTACCGGATCGCAAGTCCGCCGCGCGAGTGGGTGATCGCCGCCACTGCCGTGCACCTGCACCGCGAAATCGCCGCGCAGTTCTACCGCGCGATCCCGCCGCGACCGGTGCCGCTGCTCAAGCGCTGGCTCTGGAGAGTCGTGCTCGCGCTCGCCGCCAGCCGTGCGGGCCTTGCGGCGCTGCGCGCGCTGCGGCGCTGACAGTCAGACGCTCACCCGTCACGAAGTCGGTGTACCCAGCTCGATGATCTGCGCTTCCGCGACCGGCAGCCGGCGGACGCCGGCCAGGGACGCGTACGCGCCAAACTGGCTGTGGAACGCACGCTGCCAGGTGAACTGCCTGAGCACGCGGGCACGGGCGGCGGCACCGACGGCGGCGAGGTCGCGCTCGTAGAGAGCCGCGATCGCTTCCGCCATGCCGGTGGCGCTGTTGGGCGCGGCGAGCACCCCGACGCTGTCGTCAACCAGCTCCGGAAAGGCGCCGGCACGCGCTGCCACCACCGGGCGCCCGCACGCCATGGCTTCCAGGAGCACCAGCCCGAAGGTCTCCTTGGTGCCCGCGTGTACCAGCGCGTCGGCGGACGCGATCCATTGAGCGAGCTCGAGGCTGTCGCGCCGGTAGGGGAGCACGGTGACGTTGGCGGCGGGGCGCGCCTCGCGCTCGCCGCCGATCAGCAGCAGGTGGTACGGAGATCCAAGGCGCGCGAAAGCCTGCAGCAGCACGGGCAGGTTCTTCTCGCCGGCGAAGCGACCGGCGAACACCAGCACGCGCGCCGCCGCCGGCAGGCCCAGGCGCGGGCGCAGCGCCAGCGTGCGCCGCCGCGGATGGAACACCTCGACATCGACGCCGAGCGGCTGGTGTAAGACGCGCTGCACGCCCAGATCGTCGAGGTACTCGCACATCACCCGGCTCGGAGCGAACACCAGATCGAAGCGCTCGTACAGACAGCGCACGTAGCGGCCGATCAACGGCTCGGCGAGCGCGCCGCCGACGCGGCGGCCGATGATCTGCGGCACGTTCGAGTGATAGAAGCCCACCACCGGAATGCCACGACGCTGTGCGACCTGCCAGGCGCACCACGCCGGGTGAAACGCGTCGCCCGCCTCGATGAGCGTCGGCTCGAGCGCGTCGAGGAGCCGGGTCCAGCGGCGTGGATTGAGCGGCAGGCGGTAATTGAACGTCGCCGGTACCGGGTAGCCCGCCAGCGTGCACAGTCCGCCGCGCTGCATCTGGTCCTCACGGCCGGGGACCACGATGGTGTGTTCCCACGAGCTATGCGCGGCGAGCCAGGCGTGCTTGGCCGTCAGATAGCGTTTGACACCACCGCTGGTCGGCGAATAAAACAGCGTCGTATCAACGAGATGCATGGGTTCTTGTTCGCCTTAGGCTCGCGGCACGCCCGAGCGCGCATTGCACCTTCATGACGATTGAGTGTCAAGCTGGGCAGCGTGAGGGCGAGCACGTAGTGTGCGCAACGGAGCGTCATGAGCGCGTCAGAGTTGGTTTGCGCCGGCGAGCCCGAGTGGCGCGCGCGCAGCTAGGTCGGCTTGATGTTGGCGTTCAAGCGGAACAGGTTGGCGGGATCGTAACGCTTCTTGAGCATGGCCAGCCGCGGGTAGTTGTCACCGTAAGCGGCATGCACGCGCGCCTCACGATCGTCGCTCGCGGCGAGATTCACGTACTGGCCGCGCGTCTGCGGCTCGATCTTCGCCCAGGCGCGCCGCACCCAGTCGATCTCGCGCTCGGTGTCCCCGGGCGGCATTTTCCAGGACGCGAATACCCCAACGTTGTGACTCGCTCCGCGGTTGAAGTACGCGGTGTCCTTGGGTCGCACGCGGCTGATCGCGCCGCCCTGATGCTGCATCCACATCATCGCGCCGTCCGACGGCGAACTCTCGGTGAACTCGACCATGGTATCGATGAGGGTGGGCGTAATGCCGTAGACCAGCCCGCCCTTGCCGTAGGCGCCCAGGGGGCTGATGCCGCGCAGGTCGGCGCTGCCCTGCAGCGTCGCGTACGGCGCCACGGCCAGCTCGTCCTTGAGCGGCTTGCCGATCTTGCGCAGCGGCGCGACCACTCGCTCCGCATCGGCGCGCGGACCGCAGTAGCAGACCGTGAGTCCCAGCCAGCGCGCGCCCTGCGGGGCCGTGCCCATGGCCATATCCACGTACAACTCATCGGGCGCAGCCGCGCTCACCTCCGCGAAGCCGCGCAGCAGCTGACGCGCATCCGCGAACGGGTAGGTGATCTCCCCGCCATACATTATCGGTGTGACCTCGTGCAGGCGAAACGTGAACGAGGTCACCACGCCGAAGTTGCCGCCGCCGCCGCGCAGGGCCCAAAACAGATCCGGATTCTCGGCAGCGCCGACGCGCAGCCACTTGCCGTCCGCCGTCACCAGCTCCGCGCCGGTGAGGTTGTCGCACGTGAGCCCGAACCTGCGGCCAATGCGTCCGACCCCGCCGCCCAACGTCAATCCCGCCACACCCGTGTCGGCGACGGTGCCGACGGGTGTGGCGAGCCCGAACGCCAGCGCTTCGCGGTCGAGCTGGCCGAGCAGCGCGCCCGCCTCCACGCGCGCCACCCTGGCGACCGGATCGACCGTCACGGCACGCATGGGCGAGACGTCGATGACCAGCCCGCCGTCGCACCCGGACTGGCCCGACACGCTGTGGCCCCCGCCGCGCACCGCAGTCAACAGGCCGTGAGCGGCTGTGAAACTCACCGCGCGCCTGACGTCGGCCGCTCCCAGGCAGCGCACGATGAGGGCCGGCTTGCGATCGAATGCCGGGTTCCACAGCCTGCGTGCGGCGTCGTAGCCGGGTTGGTCGGCGGTGATGAGCTCACCGCGCAGCCCCGCGCGCAGGTCCTCGATGTCGGCGGATTTGAGAGTCAGCTGCCGCCCGTCGAGTCCCACGGCGGGAATTTCCGCGCCAGGGGTGGTCGCGGCTGCGCGACGGTAAGGAATGGATGCCGCAGTCAGCGCGGCGAGCCCCGCCGCACAGAAAGTTCTTCTTTTCACGCTGGCCCCCGGCACGCAAAACGTCAGGGAGGTTGCGCCCGGGGATCCGCGCCCGTCAAGAGCCGGGCTGCTGCAACGCGCCGTGATGCGGCGCGGCTGTGGCACACTAGCGCCGCGCGGCGGGTGCCTGAGGAGACGGACCGTTGGCTGATCGTGTCATGAGCCAGCTGCTGCGGCGCCTCGTCGTCCTGCAGCCCGGTGAGGCACCGGTGCTGCTGGCGTCGTTCGCGACACTGCTGTGCATGTTCTCCAGCTACACCATCCTGCGGCCGGTGCGCGATGCGCTCGGCATCACCTCGGGGCTGGAAAACATCCCCTACCTGTTCTGGGGCGTGTTCGTCGTCATGCTGCTGCTGCAGCCGCTGTACGGCTGGCTCACCTCGCGCTTCCCGCGCTCGGTGTTTCTGCCGTGGGTGTACGGTTTCTTCGCCGCCAACCTGCTCATCTTCTGGGTGTGGTTCCGCGTGCAGGCGGACCACCTGTGGATCGCGCGCACCTATTTCGTGTGGGTGAGCGTGTTCAATCTGTTCGTGGTGGCGGCGTTCTGGAGCCTGATGGCTGACGTGTTCAGCCGTGAGCAGGCGGGCCGTCTGTTCGGTTTCATCTGGGCGGGCGCCAGCACCGGCGGGCTGATTGGCCCGCTCATCGATCGCAAGCTCGCCGTGCCGATCGGCGCCATTAATCTTCTGCCGCTCTCCGCCGGGCTGCTGCTGCTGTCGCTGCTGTTCATGGCGCTGGTCATCCGCTGGCAGCGTCGGCAGGCCGCGCTCGCGCCGCAGCCCACGGCCGCGGTGCAGGATGGCGTCGGTGCGCAACGCGCGGACGGCGCGGTCGGCGGCGGCATGTTCGCCGCATTCGTACAGGTGGCGCGCTCGCCCTACCTGCTCGGCATCGCGGCGTTCGTGCTGCTCATGACGTGGGTGTCGACGTTCCTGTACCTCGAGCAGCAGGCGTTCGTCGCCAAGGCGTTCGCCAGCGCTGATGAGCGCACGCGCTTCTTTGCCGGCATCGATTTCTACGTGCAGGCCGCATCGCTGACGATCCAGTTCCTGCTGTTCGGCCGGCTGTTCAAGTGGTTCGGCATGCGCGCCCTGCTGGCCTCGGTGCCGCTCATCATGACGGTCGGCTACGCGCTGTTCGCGCTGGCGCCGGTTTTCATGGTGCTGGTACTGGTGTACGCCGTGCGCCGCGTCACCGACTACGCCATCACGCGGCCGTGCCGCGACTCGCTGTTTACCGTGGTGAGCCGTGAGGAGAAATACCAGGCAAAGAGCCTCATCGACACCTTCGCCTATCGCGGCGGGGATGCGCTGAGCGGTTCGCTCTACAAGGGGCTCACCGGCGGGTTTGGCGCCGGGCCGACGGCGATCGGCTGGCTGGGCGCGGGAATTTCGGCCGTCTGGGCCGTGCTGGCGCTCGCATTGGGACGCGCCTTTCAGCAGCGCGGGCGCAGCGTTCGAGCCAACCCCTAGGCGGCGCTCGACTGTGCCCGTGCCTCGCCCGCGGCGCCCGCGCGCAGCGAGGCGGCGAGGGCGATGATTTCCTGGGCGCTCCCCAGGCGTTCGGCGCGGGACTTCGCCAGCAGCCCCGTGAGCAGCGGCTGGTAGCGCGCCAGCTCGTCCGACAGCGCCGGCAACGGTGCGCTGACGTGCTGCTGCAGCACTTCCATGGCGGTGGCGCCGGTGTAGGGCTTACTCCCGGTCAGCATCTCGTAGCAGATGACCCCGAGACTGTAGAAATCCGAGCGCGCATCGAGGGGCTCGCCGAGCGCCTGCTCGGGACTCATGTAATACGGCGATCCGAGCAACACACCGGTTTGCGTGCTCACGGTGTTGCCGTCGAGGGAGCGCGCCAGGCCAAAGTCGATCAGCGCCACGGCGTCATTCTCGCGCAGCATCACGTTCGGCGGCTTCAGATCGCGGTGCACCAGTCCCGCCTCGTGCACCACCTGCAGGGCGGCGGCGATCTGCGCCACGAAATGCAGCGCCTCCCGCTCGCTCACGCCGCGCTGGATACGCGCCTTCAGGTCGCCCCGCGGCAGGTACTCCATCGCCAGGTATTCGAAACCGGCGTGCACGCCGTAGTCGTAGATCTCCACCACCAGCGGGCTTCTGACCGCCATGACCGCCGTGTACTCACGCTCGAGGAACTGGCGCCCGGCCGCTTCGTCGCGCAGCGTCTTGCACACCTTGAGTGCGACGTTATGTCCGCGGTGCGCGCTGGCGGCGAGATACACCACCGCCTTTTCCGACTCGCCTATCCTCAGCCGCAGCGTGTAACCGGGAATCACCTCGGCGTTCGCGCCCGCGAGCAGCGCCGCCACGCCCGCGCCCTGCAGCGGCTCGGACCCGGGGGCGGCCTCGGCAGCGGCCGCCGCGGCGCTCATGGCGGAATCGGCGCCTTCGGCCGCCGGCGCGCCGGCGTCTGGCGCCGGGTCTTGCGCGGCGAGCTCGTGCAGCGCCTGGTCGCGCGACAGGTTCGCCAGGCTTGCCAGGCGCCGCGCCACGCGCCGTTCGACGCGCCGCAACGCGATGCGCACGGCGGTACTCAGGCGCTCGGGGGTCAGCAGGCGCTTGGGCAGGTAGTCGACCGCACCCAGTTGCAGGGCGCGCACCGCGGTGAGCTCGTTACCGTCCTCGGCCAGCGCGATGACCGCGGGCGTCGCCGGCTGATCGCGCAGGCGGCGCAGCAACGACAGCCCCGGCGACTGCGGGTCCTCGGGGTTCGGGCCGAACACGGCGGCCAGCAACAGCAGGTCGCAGTCGCGACCCGAGAACGTAGTGCACCAGCGCTCGAATTCGGAGCGATTCAGCATGCTGACGCTCGCCTGCGGGCACAGCACGTCCAGGTGATGCCGCAGCCACTCGCCATAGCGGACGTCGTCGTCGACGACCAGCACCCGGGCGGGGGAACTCATACGCCGCGCGTTCATCGCTGCATCGCAAAGCGCAGCCGCACCCGGGCGCGCTGGCTGACGGCCTGCCCGCCGCGCATCACGGGCTGGTAGTGCCAGTGGCGCACGGCATCGAGCGCCGCCTGTTCGAAGATGCCGACCGGTTGGGCGCCGACGATCGCGAGGTCGCCGACCGAGCCGTCGGTGTCGACGACGAACTGCAGGTCCACCCAGCCATCGATCCCGCGCTGCCTGGCGTCGAGGGGAAACTGCGGTGCCACGTAGCGCGTGCGGGTCATGGAGCTCGCGCTGACATAACTGCCGGCCCGTTGCGCCTCATCCTGCGCCGCGCCGATGGCGGCGTCGAGCGCGCCGATGCTCGCCGCGTCGGCGCCGGCTGCACGGGCTTCGGCGAGCCAGCGGTGTGCGCCGGCATAATCCTGCGCGCGCACCGCGCCGCGCGCTTCATCGAGCACGCGGGTGTCGAAAGCCGTACGCGCGAGCTGCGTCGAGGGATGCTGCGGATCCGCCTGCACCAGCTGCGCCAGGTAGAACTTGGCGCTGTCGGCGGCGGGCTCGGTGATCCTTCCGGCGGCGAGGCGCTGGTTGAAGGCCAGCTCGAAGTGCCCGAGCGAATCGGCTTTGGTGGCGCCCCGCAGCCGCTGCGCCTCGGCACGCAGGGCCGCGACGTCGGAACGTTCCGCTCCCGCCTCCGCCACCGCGGCCGCCCAGATGTCCGCCTGGTCCGGGTTGCCGGCGGTGAGCGCCTGGGCCGCCTCGGCCTTCAGGCGCGCGAGGAGTTCCTGCATCGCCTGCCGCACGCCGGCGTCGCCGGGGGCGAGCGCGCGCGCCGATTCGATCATGAAGCGCGCATTCTGCTCGGGCGGCTCGATGAGCTGCCCGCGCACCAACGCCTCGCGGCCGCGCCTGAGAAATTCCGTCACGCGTTCCTCGACCTGCTTCTGCGCGAATTGCTCGCGCGCCTCGTCGACCACCGTCGAGTGATGCCCGCCGCGCGCGGCGTCGTCGAGAACCGCGAGGGCGCCGGCGACGTTGCCGGTGGCGGCGGCGTGTTGCGCCTTGTCGAGCACCGCGCGTTCGCGTTGCGCGCCAATCTGCGCCGTCAGGAACGCCACGCGCGGGTGGTCGGAGCTGATGGCGTGCGCCTGATCCGCGAGCTGCTGCGCGTCATCCAGGTGTCGCTCCTGCAGCGCGCCTTCCGCGTCCGACACGAGTCTGTCGATGGTCTGCTCGAGGCCATTCACGGCGCGCGGATCGCGCGCATTGCGGCGCAGGGCCTCGCGGTACAGGTCCGCGGCGTTCGCGCCCGGCGGCGCCACCAGTTGGCCGCCGGCGAGTGCGCGGTCGGCCCGCGCCAGCAGACCCTCGAGGATCGCATCGCCGGCGGTGGGGGCAGCTGAGCGCACAGCGGGCGCCGGCGCCGGGCGAGGGTGTGTGGGCAGAGCGTTCCGGCCGACCCACAGGAACGGTGCGGCGAGGGCGGCAAGGCCCGCGGCGAGCCACCACCCTTTCGCGCGGCGCACGGGGCGCTCGAGCAGCGCGGTGGCCGTGGCCCCGGGGCCGCTGTGCACTTCCCCGTATCGCCGCCACGCCGCCTCGACGAACAGCCGCACTCGCTGCTCGGAGACGGGCTTGTGCAGGAAACGATGCACCGAACCGTCGGTGAGCCGGGCCGCGAGGCCCGCCTGGTCCTCAGCGCCGCCCGCCACGATGAGCACGACGTCCGGGAACTGCGCGTGCAGCCGCCCCGCCAGTTGCCCGGCGGGGGTGGCGAGCGCGGCGATATCGAGCACCACGACCCCCGGGTGCTGCGACATGAGTGCGGCGGCGAGATCGACCTCGGAGCCGGCCGCGTACACCTCGTGCGCCGGGTCGGCGACCTGCATGAGGGTCTCGAGGAGCTTGCGGTCGTGGGTCAAGGCCAGCAGCGGCTTGCCCATCAGCGTCAGCAGCGGCGGCACGACGCCGCGGGTGGGCGCTCCGACTGAACTCTGCGCTTTGGTGTGGGAAGCCACGGCTGTCACAATCTAAAACCCGCCCGTTGGGCTCAGGGCCCGGCCGCGGGAATCACCATGACGCAATGCGCGCGGCCTGTCGCTGGTGGCGGCCGGATTCTGTGAAACTGGTCATATGTGGGGACTATTGACACGCGCGCCACCCCCGGACGGGGCGCGCTATCCTGCGAAACCTGAAGTTCAGGCGACGGACTTTTAGATCTGATGCGACAAAACTTCCCGGCAAGGTGTGCGTGGGTCTGGGCCGCCTGGCTGGCCATCGTGCCGGCGTATCCAGGGGCGTTGGCGGCGGTCACCGCCACCGGGGTCAGCATGAGCCAGAAGGACGCGGCGCTCGAGTTTCTCCAGGCCGTCGCCAGCGGTGACGCCCAGGCGGTGGCGTTCTCGATTCATCCGGATGACCTGCGGGCTCTGCGGCTGCGGATCCTGACCCTGCTGCACGACGAGGCAAAGCGCGGCGACAGCACGGTGCGCGACCGGCTCTTTGGTGCGGCGCGACCGCTCGACGAGATCGAGCACCTCACCGACACCGGTTTTTACGCGACGCTCGCCGACCGCCTGTATCTGCCTGGCCGGGAATACGACGGCGGCGAAGGCATCGCGACCATTGCGGACAAGGACGGCAAGGTCGAAGTGCTGGTCCGCGGCCGGCAGCCCCGCGATCGCGGCAAGGTGCAGGTGGTCAACGTCGTGACCCTGAAGCCCTTCGGCAAGGACTGGAAGGCGGCGCTGCCGACCGAGATCGAGGCGCAGATCGACGATCTCATCGAAGGCCGGCACGGCACCTCCGCCGCGGCGCGTACGCCCGCCGCCGTGCGCGGCGGCCGCGGCACCTCCCCGGCCCAGCCCGGGATCATCGAGCTGCTCAGCAGCTCGGAGAAGCTGCTGTCGGATGGCAAGTGCGATGCCTACTACGGCAAGCAGATGAGCCCGAACTTCCGGCGCGTGACCGGCAAGAAGGCGCTGGCGGCGCTGGTGGCCGCGTGTCAGAACAGCCTGGGCACGCGCGAGATGCTGTTGGCGACCCTGCACATCGTGCGCGCGCTCGATCCGCGCTATGAGTACGAAGGACAACGCGCGACCTACGATCTGACGGGCCAGGGGCTGCCGTTCGATCACTTCGTGCTCGAGCAGGTCGACAAGCACTGGTACGTGGCCGAGTAGGCTTAGCCGCCTCAGTCCCGCGTCAGCAGGAATCTCGATCCGCTGTACGACAGCACTGCGCCCTCGGGTGTGATGCTGTCCACGCGCACGCCCTCGGGAAGCGAGTCGCCTTCGCGCAGCCTGTGCATGTTGATCATGACGAAGCGATCCTGCGGGCGCAGCGCGAACACATGCAGATCCAGCCGCAGCTGCGGAATGCGCGTGCCGGGACTCGCCGCCGCGTCCTGATACAGGGGCACGCCGTCGACGGTACCGTGCCGCACGCGGTTGCCGAGCACCGGCGAGGCGGCGGGGTCGGCCGCCGGCGCGTAGTCGTCGGGATTGTCACTGGCGCCGTTGGTGGCGCCGGGGTTTGGCAGCAGCGCCGGCGACGGCGCCGCGGCGGGCGGCTGTGCCACGGGCGCGGGCAGCGAGACTGACGGCGGGGCTGGCGCCGGCAGCGAGGTCGACGGCGGGGCTGGCGCGGGCGTCGTCGCGCCTGCGGCCGCGGCGCCGGCGCTCGTGTCGGGGGTGCGCGTCGCCGGATGCCGCCACAGCATCCACATGACGATGGCGAGGTTCACGACCAGCAGCGCCGCGACCGCGATGGCCCAGGGCGGCAACCCGGTGCGCGGCGGGGCGACCTTGACCTCGAAGAGCGCCGGGCCGCTCTGGCGCTGGCGATCGCTCTCGGACTTCTTCAGGGCATCGAGGATGAAGGACATCGATCACCCGCCATGATGATGAGTATCAGCGGCAGACAGCAGCGGCGTATCGGGACCGCCGACGGCGCTGGCGAGGGCAATCTGCGTGCGCACACCCGCGATGCCGTCGACGGCGAGCTGGTGCTGGCGCTGAAAGTCGCGCACCCACCCGGTGAGCTCGGCGTCAAACACGTCGCTGACCGGAGCGTCGGCGGCCACGCCGTGCAGGCGCTGCAGGCTCTGGCGCAGCCAGCGCACCTCGGCGCCGCGCATCCCGGCCGACAGCGCCTTCACCGGGGAGCTCGCCGGCCGCCACAGCATGACGAAATCGCCCAGCCAGAAGTGTGACAGTTCGCCGATGCCGACGCTGCGTGCGCCGCCGAGCTCGATGCGCGCCTGCTGGTCGTCGAGCGCGGTGAGCACCACCTGGTGACTCGTGCCGGCGCCGTCGCTCAGCAGCAGGATGGCCGGGCGGTTGTACAGACGCAGCTGGCCGAAGGAGCCGCGCTCGGTGACACACTCCAGGCCCTGTTGCGTCGCCTGGCTGCACGGATCGGTGCCGTTGGGCTGGTACCTGGCGCCCCACAGTCCCAGCAGCCGCGCGAATGCGCTCTCGGTGTCCGTCTCGGCGGCGTGCTGCGCGAGCAGCTCGCCCAGGTGCGGCGCGGCCGGCGGCGTCACAGCGGCCCGCGCGGGGGCAGCTGCCGCGGCTGCCACGGCGGGGTCAGCGCGGGGCAGGCGAGCTGCGCCGGAGCGCGTGCTCCACGGTTGCAGGTTCCACAACTCCACGGTGGCGATGGTGAGCAGCGCCGCGATGCCCGCGCTCAGCGCCCACGGCAGCCAGTGCGGCGTGAAGCGCCGGCCAAACACCTCGGCGGCGGCGTTGCGCACCAGGGTCGCGGTAACGCGGTGCCGGTCGAGCGAGTAAGCTCCGAGCAGCGCGCGGTCGCAGATGACGTTGATGACGCGCGGCACGCCCTGCGACAGCCGGAATACTTCGTTCAGCGCCGCGGGCGCGAAGATGTCGGTGGTCGCGCCCGCGACCCGCAGCCGGTGGCGCACATAGGCGGTGGTCTCGTCGCGCGACAGCGGATTCAGGTGATACCGGCCGGTGATGCGCTGTGCCAGCTGGCGCAGTTCGTTGCGCGCCAGCAGCTCGCGCAGCTCGGGCTGGCCGATGAGAATGATCTGCAGGAGTTTCTGCGTGTTGGTTTCGAGGTTGGTGAGCAGCCGCACCTGCTCGAGCACGTCCGGCGACAGGTTCTGCGCCTCGTCCACCACCAGCACCACGCGCTTACCCGCGGCATGGGCGCGCAACAGGTAGTAGCTGAGGATATCGACCAGGTCCTTCAGGCTCCCGGGCGCGGAGTCCTGTACGCCGATGCCGAGCTCCTCGCAGATGGTGAGCAGGAATTCCGGCGCGGTCATCCGGGGATTGAGAATGAGCGCGATCTCGGCGTTCTTCGGAGTCTGCGCCAGCAACGAGCGCACGATCGTGGTCTTGCCGGTGCCTACTTCGCCGGTGAGCTGCACGAAGCCGCCGGCTTCGTTGATCCCGTACAACAGGTGCGCCAGGGCCTCGGCGTGCCGCTCGCTCAGGTACAGGTAGCGCGGATCGGGCGTGATCGCGAACGGCTTTTCGTTGAGGCCGAAGAACGTCAGGTACATGGGGCGATGCTACTCGATGGTGCTGCCGCGCCGCAGTGCCCGGCTGCCGAAGCGCGCACGCGCCTCATCCAGCGCCGCATCGAGGCGTCCCGGGCGGTGAGTTTCCTCGAACAGTCCCAGCTGCGATGCCGGGGTGAGCTCAGTGAGGACCACGCCCAGCAGGCGAAGTTTCGCACCCGGATTTGCGGCCAGCCAGCGGCCGAGGAGCTCGGCAGCCACGCCGGCGACGGCGCGCGCCGCGCAGGTCGGCGGCGCCACGGCGCGCTGGCGCGTAAAGGTCGTGAAATCGTCGCGCCGGATCTTGACCCCGATGCAGCCCGTCATCAGCTGCCGCGCGCGCAGCCGCGCGGCGGCCAGATCCGCGAGGCGCGCCAGCTGTCCGTGCAGGGCGCGCGGCTCGCCGATGTCGTGCTCGAAGGTGTCCTCGGCGCTGAGGGATTTCTCTTCGACATCCGGCAGCACCGGGCGGTCGTCGATCCCGGAAGCGCGCTCGCGCATCCAGGCCGAGTAGCGCCCGAACAGGGGCCACAGCACCGCATCCGGCGCGCTGCGCAGCTCACCGAACGTGCCGATCCCGGCGGCCTCGACCCGGGCGCCGGTCTTGCGCCCCAGGCCCGGGAGCCGGCGCACGGAGAGCGGGTCGAGCACCGCGCGCACGCGCTCGGCCGCGACCACGGTGAGGCCGTCGGGCTTCATCAGATCGGAAGCGATCTTGGCCACCAGTTTGTTGGGTGCGACGCCCACCGAGGCGCTGAGTCCGGTGAGCTCGCGAATGCGCCGTTTGATGCGCCGGGCGATGTCGACGGCCCCGCCGAGCAGCTCCTGGCTCGCCGTGACATCCAGAAAAGCCTCATCCAGCGACAGCCCCTGTACCAGCGGGGTGACCTCGTGGAACACCCCGAACACGACGCGCGACACGTCCTGGTAACGCTGCATGCGCGGGCGTACGCACACCGCCTGCGGGCACAGCCGCAGCGCGGTGCGCATCGGCATCGCGGAATGCACGCCGAAGCGGCGCACCTCGTAGCTGGCCGCCGCCACCACCCCGCGCCCGCCGTCCCAGCCGACAACGAGCGGCTTGCCCAGCAGCCGCGGGTCATCGTGCTGTTCGACCGAGGCGTAGAACGCATCCATGTCGACGTGCAGGACGGCGCGCGTCATGGCGGCGTTCGGCTTGGCGCTACTTGGCGACCGTGATGGTGATCTTCTTGGAGATCACCGGCGGATTGTGGGGGATGTGATTCTGGTCTGCGAGCAGCAGCTGCAGGGTGTGCTTGCCGGGTGTGAGCGTGGTGAGCGTGGTCTCGGTCTGGCCCTTGCCGAAGTGCACGACCTTGTCGGTCGCCGGCAGCGGCGCAGACAGATCCGTGGGGGCGTCGGTGTCGATGAGCAGGTGGTGATGGCCGGTGTTTTCGAACTTCACTCCCGCCGGCGCGACACCCATGCCCTTCAGACCGAACTGCACGTGTACCGGGCTGTGGACCGTGGCGCCATCCCTGGGACTGATGATGTAGACCTCGGCACCCGGGGGCGAGGCGGTGCGCTCGACCGCCGCGGCGGGCGTCTGCGCGGTGGCGAGCGGGGCGGCGAGGATCAGGGCAGCAGCAATCAATGTACGCATGAGCATCTCCTTAAAAAGGTCCCCTCACAGCATAAGGTAGCTATACGCGGTGGTGAGCGCGATCATCAGCACCCCGCTCAGCAGGTAGAAGAGGCCCAGCACCAGCAGCTTGCCGAAGGTGAGCCAGCGGCCCTGGCCGTACACCACGCGCATGGAGCGGTACATGTACCAGGGTATGTAGAGCCATAGCACGAAGCGTACCCATCCCGCGGCGCCTGGCAGCAGCGTCCACAGCGCCGCCGCCAGCAGCAGCACCACGAATGCGAACGCATGGTTGTGCACGAACAGCAGCAGGTGCTCGACGTAGTAATGCCGCGGCCGCCAGTACATGAGCATCATGCCGCCCGCGAGCAGCGGCAGGAACAGGAACATCGCCCGCGGCAGGTTGTGCAGAAACGCCTCGCGCATCGAGCGCCCGTTGTCTTCCACCACTCTGCGGCAGGCGCGGGACACGAGCGGCGCCAGCCGCTGCTGCCACGGTCCCTGGTAGACCGTGTAGCGGCACAGTCGCTCAGAACGCTGCTGCGCTGACTCTCCGGGCAGTGCCGGACTGAAGGGGGTGATGACCTCGGCAGCGGGCGCGCCGCGCTCGCCGTCGAACCGCACGACCTGCAGTCTCGACTGGCCGGCGCTGACCCAGATGAAGAACACCACCGACAGCACCAGGTACAGGCGCACCGGCGGCAGATAGCGCGCGCGCCGCCCGGCGAGGAACTCGCGCGTCAGGTACCCGGGCTTGAACAACAACGCCGCGAGCGTGCGCCACAGGCGCGAGTCGGCGTGCGTCAGATCCTCGGTCGCCAGCTGCGCGAAGTGCCACAGCGAGTGTACCGGCGGCTCGCGCCGCTGGCCGCAGGCGCTGCAGTAGCGGCCCGCGACCGGCGCGCCGCAGTTCGCGCAGCGCAGCGCGGGCGGGGTCACCGCGGCCGCAACCCCGGCGGCCGCGACGCCCGCTGCGACCGGCAGCGCGTCCGGGGCGATGCTGACGGGCGGTGCGGTACTGCTCATGCGACGTGCGCGCTGGACCTCGCGGCCGACTCGGACGCCGGTGCGCTAAGGGCGCCGAGCTCGTGCGGCTCGAAGTCATCGACGTGAATCAGATCCATCACCTTGCGATCGTAGTCGCGCAACGCCGCGGCCTCGGTTTCCGAAACGATGCCGGCGGCGAGCGCCTGCTGGATGCGTCCCGGCAGATCGAGCGCGGTGACCTTGCCGGTCTTGACGCCCTCGACGCGGATGCGCTTCTCCAGCGGCTCGAGCTGCACCGCGAGCAGCAGCGCTTCCTGCAGCAGTCCCAGCGGGTTGGCGGGCTCGAGCGTCCAGTAAATGTACTGGCACAGGCGCTCGCGCGCTTCGGTCGGACTGGTCACGAGGCCGGCGACCTTGCGCCCGAGGCGGTCATCGGGCGCCGAGTACACGCGACCGCGCGGGAAGATGAGCGCGCGCATGGTCCCGGCAAGCGCCCGGTTGGGGAAGTTGCGCAGGAAGCCATGCAGCTGCTCCTGCGCGTGGTACAGCAGGTTGCGGCACGCCCACTCGACGATCGGCAGGTCCTGTTCCTGACGGCCCTGGTTTTCGTGATGCTTGAGCACCATGGAGGCCAGATACATGCACGACAGCACGTCCCCGAGCCGCGCCGACAGGCTTTCCTTCTTTTTCAGGTAACCGCCGAGCGTCAGCATCGCCACATCCACCGCGAACGCGAACGAGGCGCTGAAACGCACGATGTGCTGGTAGTAGCGCGCCGTGGAGTCCTGCACCGGCGCGTGGGTGAAGCGCGCGTGGGTCAGCGCCATGATGAGCGAGCGCACCGCGTTGGAAATGCTGAAGCCGATGTGTCCGAACAGGGCGCGGTCGAACTCATCCACGCCCGCGGCGCGATCGGGATTGCGGGCGGCGGTCATCTCGCGCAGCACGAACGGATGGCAGCGCACGGCGCCCTGGCCGAAGATGATGAGGTTGCGCGTGAGGAGGTTGGCGCCCTCGACGGTGATCGCCACCGGCACCACCTGGTAGCCACGGCCGAGATAATTTCGCGGCCCGAGGCAAATACCCTTGCCGCCGTGCACGTCCATGGCGTCGTTGGCCACCTGGCGGCCCATCTCGGTGACGTGGTACTTGAGCATCGCGGAGGGCACCGAGGGCTTCTCGCCGCCATCGATCGCGCCGGCGGTCACCGAGCGCGCGGCGTCCATGGTGTAGGTCAGACCCACCATGCGCGCGATGACCTCCTCGACCCCTTCGAACTTGGCCACCGGCGTGTTGAACTGGCTGCGGATGCGGGCATAGGCGCCGGTCGCCCACACGCCCGCCTTCGCGCCCCCGGTGGCGTTGGAGGGCAGCGAGATGCAGCGCCCTACCGACAGCTGCTCCACCAGCATGCGCCAGCCGCTGCCGGCCATGCGCGTCCCGCCGATGATGAAATCCAGCGGCACGAACACGTCCTTGCCCAGGATGGGTCCGTTCTGGAACGGAATGTTGAGCGGGAAATGGCGGCGCCCGATGCTCACCCCCGGCGTGCCGCGCGGGATCAGCGCGCAGGTGATGCCGATGTCGGTCTTGCCGCCCAGCAGCCGTTCGGGATCGAACATGCGGAACGCCAGACCGATGACGGTGGCCACGGGGGCGAGCGTGATGTAGCGCTTGGAGAAGTTGAGCTTCAGTCCGACGATCTCGCGCCCCTGCCACATGCCGCGGCACACGACCCCGGTGTCGGGAATGGAGCTGGCGTCCGAGCCGGCGCGCGGTCCGGTGAGCGCGAAGCACGGCACTTCCTCCCCGCGTGCCAGGCGCGGCAGGTAGTAGTTCTTCTGTTCCTCGGTGCCGTAGTGGTTCAGCAGCTCCGCGGGTCCGAGGGAGTTCGGCACCGCGACCGTGGAGGAGGCGGTGGTGCTGCGGCTGGAAATCTTGGCCAGCACGCACGAGTGCGCGTAGGCGGAAAATTCCAGGCCGCCATACTTCTTCGGAATGATCATCGCGAAGAAGCCCCGCGTCTTGAGGAACTCCCACACCTGCGGCGACAGGTCGGCGCGCTCGTGCGTGATGTTCCAGTCATCGAGCGTGCGGCACAGCTCCTCGCACGGGCCGTCGAGGAAGGCCTGCTCGGCCGCGGACAGCTGCGGAGGCTTTGCGGCCAGCAGCTTCGGCCAGTGCGGCGCGCCGGTGAACAGCTCCCCGTCCCACCACACGGTGCCCGCCTCCAGTGCCTCCTTCTCGGTCTGCGACATGGTCGGCAGGAGCTTGAGGTAGGTCTTCATGAACGGGCGTGTGATCAGCGCCTTGCGCAGCGGCCGCACGTTGAGCAGCCACAGCCCCGCGAGCAGGACACCCAGGAACCCCTTCCAGATCCCGGCGGGGGCGCCCAGCAGCGTGTAGGCACCGAGCAGCACCGTGAACGTCACGGTAAAGGCGAGCAGCGACAGCCGCCGGTAAGCAAGGAACAGCACCGCGGCGATGAACAGCAGGGTGATGACGCCGCCCACCTGCGTGACCGCGTAGGCGGCCGCCACGACGAGCATCAGGGAGACGATAGCGCCCAATATGAACCTTCCTCCGCTTCGCGCGGCTTCACCCGACTATAGCTTGCCGGGCGCGGCGCACGAAACTTCAGGCGAGAAGGCTCTTGACCCCCTCGCGCTCCTCGCGCAGCTCGGCGTGAGTCGCCTCCATGCGCTTGCGGCTGAAGTCATCCACGCTGAGACCCGGCACGATCCGGTACTCGCCGGTGCTGACGGTGACCGGATACGAGTAGATGACGCCGTCGGGGATGCCGTAGCTGCCGTCCGAGGGCACGGCCATGCTGACCCAATCGCCCGCGGTCGTGCCGTGGAACCAGGTGTGCACATGGTCGATCGCGGCCGAGGCGGCCGAGGCGGCCGAAGAGGCGCCACGCGCCTTGATGACGGCCGCGCCGCGTTGTTGAACCACCGGAATGAACGTCTGCTCGATCCACTGTTGGGTCACGAGGGACTTTGCCGGCCTGCCTGCGACCTCGGCGTGCGAGAGGTCGGGGTACTGGGTCGCCGAATGATTTCCCCAGATGGTCATGCGGCGAATGTCGCTGACATGCGTCTCGGTCTTTTCCGCCAGTTGCCACAGCGCGCGATTGTGATCGAGGCGCGTCATCGCCGTGAAATTGCGCGGATTGAGATCGCGGGCGTTGGTTCTGGCGATGAGCGCATTGGTGTTGGCGGGATTGCCGACCACCAGCACCTTCACGTTGCGGTCGGCGACTTCGTTGAGCGCCCGGCCCTGCACGGAAAAGATCTGCGCGTTGGCGAGCAGCAGGTCCTTGCGCTCCATGCCCGGTCCGCGCGGGCGCGCCCCGACCAGCAGCGCCGCCTGGCAGTCGCGGAACGCAACCCGCGCATCGTCCGTCGGCACGACCTTGTTGAGTGTTGGGAACGCGCAGTCGTGCAGCTCCATCACCATGCCGTGCAGCGCCGCGAGCGCCGGGGTGATCTCGAGCAGATGCAGGTTCACGCGTGTGTCGGGCCCGAAGAGGCTCCCTGCGGCGACACGGAAGGCGAGGGCATAGCCGATCTGTCCGGCGGCGCCGGTGATCGCAACGTTCACGGCAGATTTCATGACGGGCGCTTCGTGTTTTCCGAAGACAGGGGCCGGGAATTCTAGCGTCTGACCGCACTCAGGTCCCTGGCTGCGCCCAAGGGGCTCAAACCCTCGCGGCACCGGCGCTCTCCAAGGCGGTGCGAGAGGTCGCCCGGCACCCCTCGATGACCCCCAGGGACTGGTTTGGTGAAATAGCTTGACACTTAAGTAGTGTGCTACTAGAGTACATCACCAAGGAGGCTTCCGATGCAGCAGGTAAGCCGGCCGAGAGAGATCCACAGACCGTCCACACAGCCTAAGGAGACGACCATGAACAGCTTCGCTTCAAACCTCTATCGTGACCTGACCTGCGCCGCCGCGGCGGCCCTGATCACCCTGGTGTTCAGCCTGAGCTTCGTGCAGTCCACATCGGTCCCGCCGGGGACGCATTCCGGCGCGAGCCGCACCGTGGCCATGCAGTCGGATCACGGCTGGTTTGGCCAGCCTGAGCCGGCCGTTTTGGTAGATTAGTCGGCTAATACCCCGCCACAGGCGCCGTGCAAACGACCATGGATTCGCAGTGGGACGACAGCCTGCCGATCTACCGGCAACTGCGAGACCGGGTGGTAGCGATGATCCTCGAAGGGGTGCTCAAGGAAGGAGACCCGCTGCCCTCGGTCCGCAGCGTCGCTGCGGACTTCCGCCTGAATCCGCTCACCGTGCTCAAGGGCTACCAGCAGCTCGTCGACGAACAGCTGGTGGAGAAGCGGCGCGGCCTGGGGATGTTCGTGAGCCCGGGCGCCCGCAAGGCCCTGATGAAGGACGAGCGCCAGCGCTTCCTCGAAGAGGACTGGCCGAAAGTGTACGCCACCATCCAGCGCCTCGGCCTGACCCAGGAAGAATTGCAGCGCGTGGGCGCCGCAGCGCCTGCGGCCAAGTGGCCGGCGCACCCGGCCGGCGGGGCCGCACCAGGTGAAAAAGATGACAGCAGTAATTGAAGCGCGCGGACTCGCCAAGGCCTACGGCGCGACCCGTGCGCTCGATGGCGTGAACTTCAGCGTCGAGCCCGGACGCATCGTCGGTCTCATCGGTCCGAACGGCGCCGGCAAGACCACCGCCCTCAAGGCGATCCTCGGACTCACCCCCTTCAGCGGCGAGCTCACCGTGCTCGGACTCGATCCGCGCACGCAGCGCGACGCGCTGATGCGCGAGGTGTGCTTCATGGCCGACGTGGCCGTGCTGCCGCGCTGGCTGCGCGTGAGTCAGGCGCTGGAGGTGGTGAGCGGGGTGCACCCGCGCTTCGATCGCGCGCGCGCCGCGGAATTTCTGCGCAAGACCGACATCCGCATGACCAGCCGCGTGCGCGAACTCTCCAAAGGCATGGTGACGCAGCTGCACCTGGCGCTGATCCTCGCGATCGATGCGCGCCTGCTGGTGCTCGATGAGCCCACCCTCGGGCTCGATCTGCTCTACCGCCGTAAGTTCTACGACACGCTGCTCAACGACTACTTCGACAAGGAGCGCACCATCCTGCTCACGACTCACCAGGTGGAGGAAGTCGAGAACCTGTTCACCGACGTGATCTTCATCAAGCACGGCCGCGTGGCACTGAGTTCCTCCGTCGAGGACCTTGGCAGCCGCTACCAGCAGCTGACGCTGGCCGCGGAACGGGCGCCGCAGGCGCGTGCGCTGCAACCGTTCTACGAGCGCGAGGTGTTCGGGCGTGTGGCGATGCTCTTCGAGGGTCGCTCGGCCGCGGAGCTCGGCGCGTTGGGTGAGTTGCGCACGCCATCGATCGCCGACCTGTTTGTAGCGAAAATGCAGGGGACGCCAGGCACATGAACAGTCATTTTGCAGACGCTGCCGCCGGGGAAGCCCCGCGCGAGTTCACGCCGGGCGCCCGCATCGGAGCTGCCAGCACGCTTGCCATGCTGGTGCGGCGCGAGTTCTGGGAGCACCGCGCGTTGTGGATCGCACCGGTGGTAGTCGCGGCGCTGATGGTGGTCAGCGCTTTCGTGGCGAGCGTGAAGTACAGCCTGACGCACGCGGATATGCACCACGACGGCTCCGACGGCATGACGATGTTCAGCGTCATGCAAAGCGCCGTGTCGATGCCACTGGCCCTCGTGACGCTGATTGTGCTGAGTTTCTACCTGCTGGACTGCCTGTACGCGGAGCGCAAGGACCGCAGCATCCTCTTCTGGAAGTCCTTACCGGTGTCTGACAACCTGACCGTCCTGTCGAAGCTGCTGGTCGCGCTGCTGGTGGTGCCGCTGGGCGTCTTTGCGCTCGGGCTGCTGGTGTCCCTGAGCTTTGTCGGCGTCTGGGAGTTGAACGCCGCCTTCGGACGCCTGCCCCCGATCCCGGGCTGGGACACGCTTGCCTGGCTCAAGGGTGAGATGGCGCTGCTGGCGTGCGTCATGGTCGGTGTGCTGTGGTATGCGCCATTCGCCGCCTACCTGCTCGTGGTCTCGGCCTGGGCGCGGCGCAGTCCGTTCTTGTGGGCCACCGTCCCGGTGGTGCTGGCGCCGCTGCTCGAGCGCATGGCCTTCGGGACCACCTATCTGTGGAATTTACTCGCGTACCGCACCTACGGGATCTGGCAGACACTCTTCCCGTACCCGCACCTGGGCCGCGGGCGTGCGGACGCGCTCGCCTCGGTGTTCGGTCAACTGCGCTTCGGCGCCGCGTTCCGCGACATCGACCTGTGGCTGGGGCTGGCGGTCACCGCGGCGCTGGTGTTCGCCGCGATCCGCCTGCGTCGCTACCGCGACGACACCTGAGGCAAGGCCGCGGACCCGCGCCGGTCTTTCCCACAAGACTCCGGCGATAGATCGCGTTTATCATCCCGATCCGGACAGGCGATTGGCCCGCCAAGGAGACCTGACATGTTTGACACCCGCAACGACCTGCCGGCCAACACCCGGACCAAGGTGATCGAGCTGCTGAACGCACGCCTCGCGGACGCCATCGACCTGGGCGCGCAAACCAAACATGCGCACTGGAACGTCAAGGGCCCGAACTTCATCGCCCTGCACGAGCTGTTCGACAAGGTGGCCGAGAGCGTCGAGGAGCATATCGACACGCTGGCGGAGCGCGTCACGGCGCTGGGGGGCACGGCACGCGGTACGCTCGCCACGGTGGCGCGCAGCACCAGTCTGCGGCCCTACCCGGAGGACATCAGCGAGGGTCTCGCCCACGTGGATGCACTGTCCGCGGCACTGGCGGACTTCGGCGCCAAGGTGCGTGCCGGGATCGACGCCACCGCCAGGCTCGGGGATGCCGACACGGCCGACCTGTTCACGGGCATCTCGCGCGACAACGACAAGTATCTGTGGTTCCTCGAGGCGCATCTGCACGCCAAGCGCTGATCCGTCGCGCCCGCACGCCAAGCATGAGCGTCGAGGTTCGGCGCACCGACGAGGGCCTGGAGCTCGAGCTCACGGGCGAGTGGGTCGCGCAGCGGCTCGCCCTCATCCAGACCGGACTCGCCGCGGTCGATGTTGCGGCAGCGCGGCAAGTATCGATTGCGACGCAGCAACTCACGGCGCTCGACCTCTCGGGCGCCTGGGCGCTGCGCCAGTTCGTGCGCCGCGCGCGTGCGGCCGGCGCCGCGGTGACGTTCCGGGGCACGCCCCCGGATCAGCTGCGCCTGCTCGACGAGACCCTCAAGGAGGGCGGCACGACGGGCGTGCCGGAAGCTGACGCGGTCCCCGAGGCCGAGCGGGCGCTCGAGGCGATCGGCCGACAGGCAGTGCGTGCCGGCCAGGACCTGATGCAGGGACTCGCCTTCGTCGGACGCACCAGCACCACTTTCCTGCGGGGCGTGGTGCGTCCGCGGCGCCTGCGGCCGATTGCGATCGCGCGGCACGTCTATGACACCGGCATTACGGCCATGCCCATCGTGGCGCTGATCGCGTTCCTCATCAGCGTGATCATCGCCTACATGAGCGCGCGGCAGCTGCGCGGGCTCGGCGCGGACATCTATGTGGTCGACCTGGTCACCATCGGGGTGCTGCGGGAACTGGGAGTGCTGCTGACTTCCATTATCGTCGCCGGCCGCTCCGGCAGCGCGTATGCGGCCGAGCTCGGCTCCATGCAGCTCAACGAGGAGGTCGATGCGCTGACCGCGACCGGAGTCGACCCGTTCGAACTGCTGGTGGTGCCACGGGTGCTGGGACTCACGCTCGCGCTGCCGCTGCTCACCATCATCGCCGATCTCATCGGACTCACCGGCGGCGCACTGTTGTGCCGCTACCTGCTCGACATGCCTCTCAGTCAGTACGCGAACCGCGTCATCGAGGCAATCTCGCCCACCACCTTCTGGGTCGGCGTGATCAAGGCCCCGGTGTTCGCAGTGCTCATCGCCCTGGCCGGGTGTTATCGCGGCATGCAGGTGCGCGGCTCGGCGCGCGAACTCGGCCGCCTGGTGACCGTCGCGGTGGTGCAGGCGATCTTCTTCGTGATACTCGCAGACGCGCTGTTCGCGGTGCTGTTCATGGAGATGGACATTTGATCTACCCGGTGCTGCAGGTGAGCGGGCTGGTGAACCGCTTCGGGACCCAGGTGGTCCACGACGGGCTCGACATGGAAGTGCGCGCCGACGAGGTGTTTGGCATCGTCGGCGGCTCCGGCTCCGGCAAGTCGGTGCTGCTGCGGACCATCCTCGGGCTGCAGCGCCCGCTCGCCGGGACGGTGCGCATCGGCGGTGACGACATCACGCGAATGAGCGTGGCGCAGCTGCGCTCGGTCAAGGCGCACTACGGCGTCACCTTCCAGCAGGGCGCCCTGTACTCGGCACTGACCGTGCTGCAGAACGTGCAGCTGCCCATGATCGAGCACCTCGGGCTCGGCCGGACCGCCCTCGAGGAGCTGGCGCTGCTTCGGATCCGCCTCGTCGGGTTGCCCGCCGAGGCGGCCCACAAGTACCCGGCCGAGCTCTCCGGCGGCATGGTGAAGCGCGCAGCTCTCGCCCGCGCCCTGGCGCTCGATCCGCGCCTGTTGTTTCTCGATGAGCCCACCTCGGGCCTCGATCCGGTGAGCGCGGCCGCGTTCGACGAGTTGGTGCTGTACCTGCAGAAACAGCTGCGCCTCACCATTGTCATGATCACCCATGATCTGGACACCATCTTCCGTACCTGCAATCGTGTCGGGGTGATCGTGGACGGGCGCATGGAATCGGACACCCTGGAACGCATCGTCGACTACCCGCACCCGTGGATCAGGGCCTATTTCCACGGCGAGCGCGCGCGCGCGCGCCTGGGAGCCGCACGTGGAACGTGAAGCGAACTACGCCGCGGTCGGTGCCTTCGTGCTGCTGGTGGCGCTGCTGGGAGCGCTGTTCGTCTACTGGTATTCCGACGCCCGCGAGCACCGCAGCTACAACCGCTACGAGATTTACTTCAGCGGCAGCGTCAGCGGCCTCGAGCGGGGCGCGGCGGTGCGTTACCTCGGTGTCGGTGTCGGCCGCGTGGTCGAATTGCACATCGACCCGCGCGATCCCAGCCGCGTCGAGGTGATCGTCGACATCGATGCCACCACGCCGATATCGGCGCACACCGTGGCGCAGCTGCAGCTGCAGGGAGTCACCGGGCTGCTGTACATCGACCTGTTCGAGGCTCCCGGCAACAAAGTCCTGGCGCCGGCGGTGGCGGGCCTGAAGTTCCCCGTGATCCGTTCGGGGCCGTCGCGCTTCGATGTGTTCCTGGCGAGTTTGCCGGAGCTGGTGGCCGCGGCCGGTGATGTGGTGCAGCGGGCCGACCTGTTGCTGAGCGACGCCAACCTGCACGCGGTTTCCAGCACGCTGGGCAGCCTCGAGAAGGCGAGCAGCACGCTGCCGCAGACCGTGCACGATCTGAATGCCCTGGTGGCCGAGCTGCGCGGCGCCACCACCGAACTGGCCGCCTCCGCCCGCAGCACCCACGCCTTGATCGATGCGGCCGGGCCGGACGTGCAGGCCGCCGCGCGGGGCATGCACAGCATTGCGGACCACCTGGCGAGCGCCAGCGAGCAGCTCGACAGAGTGATCGCCGACAACCGCGAGGACGTGCGTTCGTTCGCGCGCGACGGGTTGCCGGAGCTCGAGCGATTTGCGCGTGAGGGCCGGGAGGCGGCCGAGGACATTCGCGCGCTCTCGAACAGCCTGCGGGAGAATCCCGCCCAGCTCATCTATCAACCGCAGGAGCGCGGTGTGGAGATCCCACGGTGAGAATTCCGCAACTGGCGACGCGCGCCGCGCCGCTGCTGTGCACGATCCTGACCGGCGGCTGCACCGGGCTGTTCCACAGCACCGCGCACCCCGAGCAGACGTACTACCTGCGCGCGCCGGCCGCCGCGGCTGGCGACGGCGCGCCGGCGACGGCGGCCGTGGCGGGATCGCTGCGGGTCGGTCACCCCGTGGCGGCTCCCGGGCTCGATTCCTCACACATCATGCTGGTGCAGGCGGATCACCGCATGAACTTCTACATCGGCAGCCGCTGGCCGGCTCCGGTTGCGGACGTGCTGGAAGCGCTCGCGGTCGAAACGCTGCGCGCCTCGGGCGCGTGGACGTCCGTGGAGGATTCCACCAGCCCGTTCCCGTCCGACTACCTGCTGCAGGTCGCGGTGCGCCGCTTCGAGGCCGACTACACCGCCGGCGGCGCAGTTCCCGAGGTGCACGTGACGCTCGACTGCATCATCGGCAGGCGCGCAGGGCGCGACCTGGTGGCGACGTTCATGGTTTCCGGCGCCGCGCTGGCCACCGCCAACCGCCTGAGCGATGTGGTCTCCGCCTTCGAGCAGGCCACGGGCGCTGCCCTCGCGGCGCTGTCGCAGCAGGCCCCGCAGGCGGTGCGCGCCGCTGCGGAGCATGCCGCTCAGAACCAGGACAGGCCCACACCCTCCATCAGCCGGCAGAGCCAGTAATCCGACTGCGCCGGATTCGCGAATACGGCGAAATCGGCGGTGTACTCGATGCCGAGCGCCGCACGGTTGCTCCACAGCGTGTCAAAGTAACCGAGCACCTGCTGCGCCAGCGGCGCGCTGCGCGCCACCTCGATGGCGAGGTTCGCCTCGAGGTTGTAGTCGTTCAAGCCTCGCCGCGTGAGGTTCGCCGAACCGAGCGTCAGCCACAGCCGCTGCGGCCCGTAGATCATCACCAGGGCGTCATGAAAGCGCTCGCCATGCGTGCGATACCAGCGCACGTGTATCGCACCGCCGCCGCGCGCCACGAGCTCGCTCGCCACCGGCTGATTCGGAATGCCGGAGCTGCCGGTGGTCGCGTCCTCGTTCGGATCGAGAATGAGGCGCACGCCGACGCCGCGCCTGGCAGCCGCCAGCAGCGCCTCGGCTACGCCGTTGTCGGCCAGATGGAACATCGCCACATCGATCGAGTCGCCCCGCCCCGCGGCCGCCACATGCTCGAGGAGCGCGGCGCGGATCGCGCCCTCGGTGAGCACCTGCACGCGGGCGCTGCTGCCCGACGCCAGGCCCGCTGCGGAGTCAGCCGCGCAGTCCGGTGCCGGCCCCGGGGCTGAAGCCGGCGCGGGCGAATAGGCGTCGCCGTGCCCGCGCCAGCCTGAGAAACGAGCCACCGCCAGCTCGCTCGCCAGCAGCGATGCGAGTGCCGCGCCGCTGACACGCGCGGCCGCGTTCGACCAGGCGCTCTCGGCATCGTGCGGGTTGGCCGAAGCCACCACCGCCGCCAGTCCGCCCCGGCCGTCGTCCGCTACCAGCACCTTGCGGTGGTCGGCCTTGAAGTTGAGGCGCCGCGTCTCGACCCCCAAGGGGCGCGCCGGCGTATCCCACCAGCGCAGCGCCAGCCGCCACAGGCTCGAGTACAGCAGGTTGGAATCGCGCAGCGCATCCAGATCCGTCACCACGACCTCGACACCGCCGTCGCGCAGCAGCTGCAGCTGCGCCGAGGGCGCGGCGCCGTAGCCCTCGTTCACCGGATCGGTGATGAACAGCACCTTCAGGTCAGGCAGCGCGCGCCGCCGCGCGAGCAGCGCGTCGCTGAGCTCGGCGGCGATGCGCCGCTGTGGAGCGCTTGCAGCCGCGGTGCCTGCAAACAGCGAGTAATCGAGCACGATGAAGCGGCGTGCCTGGCGCACCACGTCCAGAACCTGGTCGAAGATCCCCTGGCTCACGACCGCGCGTCCCCAGGCATCCGCGGCCGTGATGTCGGCGATGAAGCTCACCTCGTCCGCCGGCACGGCGCACACGGCGGAGGCGACATGCGTGCCGGCAGGCAGGGGCTTGTGCGCCTGCCACCAGGCGGTTGCGACCCAGGCCGCAACCACGCACAGGGTGAGGAGCCGGCCCCGGCGAATTCTCACGACACACGCTCTTCGAGCGCCGTCATCACCTCGAGCCAGCGCGCTTCCAGCTGAACGATCTCATCGGACAGCTCGCCATGGCGCCGGAAGAGCCGCTGCTGCTCCGGCGCGGCAGTCGCGGTGTAAGTGCCCGGATCGCTCAGTGCGGCCTCGATCCGCAGCCGCTCGCCGGCGAGCGCGCTGAGCTGCGCTTCCAGACGTTGCTGTTCGCCGCGCAACGGCGTGAGCCGGTTGCGCGCCTCGGCTTCGAGCCGCCGCTGCTCGCGCCTCGAGGCGACCGGGGCTGCGGTCGCGGCGGCCGGCGCCGCGCCGCGATTGGCGCCCAGCCATGCGGCGTAGTCCTCCAGATCGCCCTCGAAGGCGGTAAGCGCGCCGTTGGCGAGCAGCACGAAGCGGTCGCAGGCGCCGCGCAGCAGCGCGCGGTCGTGCGACACCAGCACTACCGCGCCGGGAAATTCCTGCAGCGCGAGCAGCAGCGTGTGCCGCATCGCCAGATCCAGGTGATTGGCTGGCTCGTCGAGCAACAGCAGGTTGGGCCGGCGGGCGATGAGAATGGCGAGCGCCAGGCGTGTCCGTTCGCCGCCGGAGAAATTCGCGCTCGGCTCGAACACCCGCTCGCCGCCGAAGCCGAAGCGGCCGAGATGGTCGCGGCACTGCTGCTGCGTCCACGTCAGTACCTCGCTGCCGCCGCGCCGGGTGAGTTCGGCGAGCGCCGAGCCGCCGGCATCGAGTTGCTCGAGCTGCAACTGCGCCAGGAAGCCGGTGGCCAGCTCCGGCGCCGGCTCGCGCCGGCCCGCGAGCGGCACAAGCTCGCCGGCCAACACGCGCATCAGGGTGGATTTGCCGGCGCCATTCCTGCCGAGGACCCCGAGGCGGTCGCCCGGGCTGACGCTCAAGGAGACTTCCTCGAGGACCTGCCGCGCGCCGTAGCCGGCGCTCACCCGCTCGAGCGTCACCAGCGGCCGCGGCAGTTTCAGCGGTGGTGCGAACTCCCATTCGAAGCCCGATTCGGTGTGGACGGCGGCGATGCTCTCGAGGCGCGCGAGCCACTTCAGGCGGCTCTGCACCTGGCGCGCCTTGCTCGCCTTGGCGCGGAATCGCTCGACGAAACTCTGGATGTGGGCCGCCTCGCGCCGCCGCTTGGCCACCAGGGCGCGGGTGCGTTCGGCATGGGCGGCATGCTGGGTCTCGAAGGCGCTGTAGTTGCCCGGGTAGGCATGCAGCCGTCCGCCCTCGATGTACAGGATGCGGCCGACGATCGCATCGAGGAACTCGCGATCGTGAGACACGAGCAGCAGTGTCCCGCGGTAGTCCCGCAGCCATTCCTCCAGCCACAGCAGCGCGTCGAGGTCCAGGTGATTGGTCGGCTCATCGAGCAGCAGCAGCTCGGAGCGGTGCATGAGTGCACGCGCCAGGTTGGCGCGCATGCGCAGGCCCCCCGAGAACTCGCGCAGCGCGCGCCCGCAATCGGCGCTGTCAAAGCCCAGGCCTGCGGCAAGCTGCGCCGCGCGGCTGCGCGCGGCGTAACCACCGAGCGCTTCGTAGCGCGCATGCAGGCTCGCCTCGAGCGCGCCTTCGCCACGCTCATGGGCGCGCGCCAGCTGCGCTTCCACGGCGCGCAGCTCGACGTCACCGTCGAGGATGTATTCCAGGAGCGGGCGGTCCGAGTCGGGCAGTTCCTGGGCCACCCAGCCGATGGCCAGATCCGGCGGCGCCGAATACTCACCGGCATCCGGGGTGAGCTCGCCGCGGATCAGTGCCAGCAGCGTCGACTTGCCGCAGCCGTTGCGTCCGACGATGCCGATCTTCTCGCCACGGAAGATCGTGGCCGTGGCCTCATCGAGCAGTATCTGCGGGCCGCGGCGGACGCGGGCGTTGCACAGAGTAAGCACACCGGCTTCAGGCCGAGCGGGAAGCCGCCCCGTCGGCGCGGTGCAGCAGGTGTGCGAAGGGTGCGCCGCCAGTGGCCTGGCGCTCGAGCAGTGCCAGCAGGTCCTCCGCGGTGCAGGGCTCGCCGAACAGCCGTCCCTGCCCGTAGTGGCAGGCGTTGTTGCGCAGGAATTCCAGCTGCCGCTGCGACTCGACGCCCTCGGCAATCACTTCCATGCCGAGACTGCGTCCCATCTCGATGATGGTGCGCACGATGGTCGCATCGCCGGCATCGTCGGCGGCGTCGCGCACGAAGGACTGGTCGATCTTCAGGGTGCCGATGGGGAACTGCTGCAGCGCCGACAGCGAGGAGTAGCCGGTGCCGAAGTCATCGATCGACAGGTGCAGGCCCATCGCGTACAGCTCATCGAGCAGCCGCACGGTGCGCTGCGGATCCGCCATCAGGGTGGTTTCGGTGATCTCCAGCTCGAACGCGGTCGGGGACACCTGGTGGCGGCGGAATACCGAGCGGCAGCGCAGGATGAAACTCGCCTGGCGCAGCTGCTTGAGAGACAGGTTGAGTGAGATGCGTCCCGGATCGCCCCCCTTGCTCTGCATCTGGCGGTAATCGAGGCACACGCGGTTCAGCACCCACTCGCCGATATCCAGTATGAGGTTGGTTTCCTCGGCCAGCGGGATGAAATGCGAGGGCGGAATGTCGCCGTGCCCCGGCAGGCGCCAGCGCAACAGCGCCTCGGCGCCGATGATGCGGCCGTTGCGCAGGTCGACCTTGGGCTGATAGCGGATCTCCAGCTCGTCGCGTTCCAGCGCGCGCCGCAGTTTGCTCTTCAACATCAGCCGCTCGACCGCGGCGGCGTTCATCTCCGGGGAGTAGAAGGCGAAGGTGTTGCCGCCGTTCTGCTTCGAGTAGTACATCGCCGCGTCCGCGTTGCGGATCAGATCGATGACGTTCTCGGCATCGCGCGGGCAGAAGGCGATGCCGATGCTGGCGGTGAGGAACACCTCGTTCTGGTTCAGCTGGAGCGGGCGGCACACCTCGGTCAGGAGCGAGCGTGCCAGCTGCGCAATCGGTCCGCGGTTGTCGGCATCGGACGGCAGGCCCTCCACGAACAGCGCGAACTCATCCCCCGCCAGCCTTCCCACCACCGTCTCCTTCGGCAGCGAGCGTGTCAGCCGCTCGGCCAGCACTTCCAGCGTGCGATCGCCGGCGCCGTGGCCGAAAGTGTCGTTGACTTCCTTGAAGCGGTCCATGTCCAGGTACAGCACCGCCACCACCTGACCTGAGCGCAGCGCACGCGCGATGGCCTGCTGCAGCAGGTGGTGGAACTGCATGCGGTTCGGGATCTTGGTGAGCGCGTCGTAGCGCGCCAGATAGCGTATGCGGCGTTCGGCGCGCTTGCGGTCGGTGATGTTGCGCGCCACGAAGATGTTGCCCTGGAACTGCGGGTCGTCGCTGTCGATGCGCGAGCCGGTGAGCGACACCGGGATCGTCTGACCACTGCGCGTGCGCACCACCGTCTCGCGCGTCTCCTGCGCCGCCTGCAGCAGATCGAAGTTGGCGCGCTCACGCTCTTCGAGCACCGCAATGATGCTGCGGCCGAGGAGTTCCTCTTCGCTGAAACTGAGCAGCTTGCAGGCCGCCGAGTTTGCCATCTTGATGACCCCGTCCGGGGACGTGACGAACACCGCATCGGTCATGCTGTTGAGCACGCTGTGCAGGTAATTCTTGTTGATGGTCGACTGGCGCAACCGTCCGCGCATGCGCTCGAGCGCCTGCTGCAGGTCCGCGAGCGCCTCGTGCCGGCGCACCTCGACCGGGCGGGTGTAATCGCCCTGGCCGATACGATCGGCGCTCTTGATGAGTGAGTCGACCGGCCGCTGCAGCTGGCGGGTGACGCGCCAGGCCAGGGCGGCGCCGGCGAGCCCGCCCACTGCGGCGAGCGCGAGGCCCAGGAGCCACGTGAGGCGAGTGCGTTCAGCGCTGGCCGCTTCCAGCCGTCCGCCCAAAGTCACCTCGGGCACCGGCGCGGCCTGCTCGAGCACCACGGTGAGGGAGGCGAGCGTCTCGGGCGTCGCGGCGCCCGGGATGTGCTCGACGAAGGTGCGCACCGGAGCGGTGACCTCGGCGCTGAGCGCGCCGGGGGTCGCGCCGGCGCTGCGCCGCCAGTCGAAAATCCGCTTTCCCGAGCGGGCCGCCACGCTGATGGCGGCCACCGTGGCGTCGTCGATGAAGGGCTGGAGCCTGCGCACCACACCGCTGCTGTCCCCGGCGCGCACGGCTCCGGCGATTGAATCCGCCGCGTGCGCGGCGATGCTCTGTGCCCGGGCCTGCAGCTCCGGATCGACGCGCTCGCGCGCGGCGCGCTCGGCCAGGGCGCTCAGGGTGCGCGTGTCGGCCTGGTCCCGGACGAGCAGCACGGTACCCACGGCAGCTGCGGCGAGCACCACCACCAGGAAGGCGGCCCCTGAATATTTGAACTTGAAGCTGGCGGCAGTCACGTACGCATACGCCCGCCGCGAGACGCGCTGTGTCCTGCGGCGTGTGATCCCCTTAGTTTTGGGGATTCATATTAACCGCCGCCTGGGACTTAAGGCTAGGCGCCTTCAGTTGCCGGACCAGACTCTCTTTATATGCCCGAGCATCAGGCCACGCATCGTGGCCATGGGATCGGTGGTGGCCGCGAAAATGGGCGGCCGGCGCCGCAGCAGCTGCCAGCTCTCGCTGCGCAGGACCTGGCGCAGGTACTCGATGTTGCGCTCCACGGCTTCCATGTAGGGGTTACCGCCGCCGTAGAGTATTTCCAGGTAGCGGTAGGCTCCATGGAAGTCCCCATCGAGTCGCTTGGCTCGCACCTCGGCCACGAACTCCGGCGTCTGGCGCAGCAGATCCAGGCCCGAGGCGTACTTCACCCGCGGGTTGCCCTGGCTGAAGGGCAGGGCGACGCCGCCGAGCACGAACTCGGCATACAGCCGGTCACGGCATTTCTCCAGGTAACAGCGGTCGGCCATCTGGGCGATCATGTCCGCCGTGCCGAGCATGTGCCCAACCATGATGTCACGCGGATCGGACACCGTCTCCTCGATGCGCGTGAACGGCACTTCATAACCGGTGAAGTGGATGATCTCCGATGCCACCGGCACCCAGGCCCCGAAGCCCAGCGCCGGCAGGTACTCTTCCAGGAAGCGCGCGCCGCGCGACACGTGCGTGCGGGTGAACTCGGCGCCGTTGCGCGAGTCGCGCTCGTCGGTGCGGCGCAGATAGCCCACGTCGTGAAACAGGCCGGTCACGAGGCCGACCACGGCGCGCGCGCCCCCCAGGCGGGTGGCCTCCTCCTGCTGCCGTTCGTAGCCCACGAGAAGGCGCGCGAGCGCCAGAGTTATGTCGAGCGTGTGTTGCCGGTCGTGGTACACGGTGTCGACGCCGTGGTATCCGGCAACCTTGCCGGCGAACAGGCGTTCGAAATGTTCGAAGGCGCGCGCCAGCGGCTCCATGGACACCCCCGGCCACGTCGGCCGGTAGAGCGCCTCGACCGCGGCGAGCACCGCCGCCGGCGAGCTCACCTGCACGCTGTTGGTCACGTCAAAATCGCTGCGCCGGGTACTGGTCATGGTCGACGGAAGCTGAACATACGCAGCGGCCGGCCGTCCCCTGACTGGCCTGAAACCGGTGCCTTAAAGCCCAGTCTAGGCAGTTCCGGCCTCCAGGCACAGCGACGCGGCGCACATTTTGAATCGCTGCCGGCCCGCGCGCCGCGCAACCAGCTTGGCCTGGCTAAGCTAGTAGATGCGCAGGCCGCCGTACTTGCGGCGGATGTGCCGGTCGAGCACCAGGGCTCCGAGCACAAACCCGACACACAGCGCCAGCAGTACCGCAGCGAGCGCCCACGGCCACCCGCGCCGGGGAGTGTCCTGCGTCGCGCCGGCAAACATCGCCCCCTGCGGCGCGCTGGCCGGGTCCTCCGCGGAGGCTGCAGGCGCCGGCGCTGCGGGCGCTGAGGCGGCAGCGCCCCCGCCGGGCGCGGCGCCCGCGGTGGTGCGCGCCGCGTCGAGCTGCGCCTGCAGCCGGCCGAGCTCGTCCTTCAGCCGCGCGACTTCCGCGGTGCTCGCCGCGAGCCGCGGCCGCAGCGGCTCGTCCGCCGACAGGTAGCCCGCCCTGATCCAGCCATCTTTGCCGCCGGCGAGCTGTACGTGTACCTGATCGCGCACCCGCTCGATGACTTCCAGGCGCTCGCCGCTCTTCACCGTGGCGATGCGCTCAGCGCTCGCGTCCGGGGCGCTGTTCACGTTGACGACCAGTTGCTCGACGACGTACGCGGTTTCGGCGCGTGCCGCGGGCGCCGCCGCGAGCGCGCACAGCAGCAGCCTTGTCGGGAGCGTACGCATGTTGCGCCTGGGCATCACGCGGCGCGCTCGCCCGCCGCAAGAATGCCGTGTTGCTTCAGCAGCGCCGCCACGTCCGGCCGGCGGCCGCGAAACTCGATGAACGCCTCGAGGGCGTCACGGCTGCCGCCGCGGCTGAGGATCGCGTCCAGAAAGCGCTGTGCAGTCGGGCGGTCGAACACGCCGCTTTCCTCGAACGCGGCAAAGGCATCCGCCGCCAACACCTCCGCCCACTTGTAGCTGTAGTAGCCGGCGGCGTAGCCGCCGGCGAAAATGTGGCCGAAGCTGTTCGCAAAGCGGTTCCACTCCGGCACCGGCACGACGGCGACCTCGCCCCTGACCTCGCGCAGGATCTGCAGCACACGCCCGCCGCGCTCGGGCGAATACTCGGTGTGGATGCGGAAATCGAACAGCGCGAATTCCAGCTGCCGCATCATCTGCAGCCCCGCGTGGAAGCTGCGCGTGGCGATCAGCCGCGACTGTGTCTGCGCGGGCAGCGGCGCGCCGCCCTCGAAGTGCCCGGAGATGCGCTGCAGAACCTCCGGGTGCCAGGCGTAGTTCTCCAGGAACTGGCTCGGCAACTCCACCGCGTCCCAGGCTACGCCGTTGATGCCGGCGAGGCTCGGATAGTCGACGCGCGTCAGCAGATGGTGCAGGCCGTGGCCGAACTCGTGGAACAGGGTGAGCACGTCGTCGTGCGTGAGCAGCGCCGGCCGCCCGGGTGCGGGTGGCAGGAAATTGCACACCAGGTAGGCAACCGGCAGCGCCGCCCCGCTGCGCAGGTGCTTGCGCCCGACGCACTCGTCCATCCACGCGCCACTGCGCTTGTTGGGGCGCGCGTAGGCGTCCAGATAAAAGCTGCCGACCGCCTCGCCGGCGACGCCGGTGATGTCGAAGAAGCGCACGTCCGGGTGCCACACCGGTGCACCGGCGCGCTCGCGGATGCGCACACCGAACAGCCGCTCGGCGACCTCGAACAGCCCGGTCAGCACCCGCGGCAGCGGGAAGTACGGCCGCAATTGCTCCTGGGACACCGAGAAACGCTCACGCTGCAGCCGCTCGGCATAGAAGCCGAGGTCCCAGGCGGCGAGCTTGCGGCCGGCGAACGCTTCGAGCTCGGCGAATTCCGCCAGCGCCGCGGGGCGCGCCGCGCGCGAGAGCTCGTGCAGGAACTGCAGCACTTCCTCGACGCTGTGCGCCATGCGGGTCGCGAGCGCGTACTGCGCGTAATCGCGAAAATCCAGCAGCCGCGCCGCCTCGTGGCGCCGCCGCAGGATGTCCTCCATCACCGCCGAGTTGTCCCAGCGGCCGGCGCTCGGGCCGCAATCCGAGGCGCGCGTCATCCACGCCTCGTAGAAAGCGCGGCGCAGGGTTTCGGATTCGGCGTCGGTGACCACCGCGACGTAGGTCGGCTGATCGAGGGTGAGGATCCAGCCCGCCACGCCGCGCTCGTGCGCCCGGCGCCGCGCCTGCTCGATGAGCATGTCGTTCAGTCCGCGCAGCTGCTGCGGATCCGCGACGTGCCAGGTCCAGGCGTTGGTGGCATCCAGCACGTTCTCTTCGAATTTTGCCTGCAGCTGCGTGAGCTCGAGCATCGCGGACTTGAAGCGCGCCTTGCGTTCGGCCGGCAGACCCACTCCGGCGAGGCGGAAGTCCCGCATCGCATGCTCGATCACCTGGCGCTGCACCGGGGCGAGCGCGGCGCGCTCCTGGTCGGCGATGGTGCGATACGCCCGGAACAGCGGCTCGCTCTGCGCCAGGTCGGTCTGGTAGGCGGACAGCAGCGGCAGGCAGGCGTTGTAACCGGTGCGCAGGGCATCGGAATTCAGCACCGCGTTCAGGTGACTCACCGGCGACCAGGTGCGCGAAACGCGGTGCTGCAACTCCTGCAGCGGCTCGATGAGCGTCGCGAAGGTGGGTATCGGGAGCGAGGCGAGTTCCTCGATGCGTGCGCGGTTCTCCGTCAGCACTTCGCGCACCGCCGGTTCGACGTGCTCGGGACGGATCTGCAGGAACTGCGGCAGGGGTTCCTGGCCCAGGAGAGGATTTTCCATGCGGTCTCGTGGCGTGAACTGAGCGCCATTGTAGCGGCCTTGGGGCGCGCCCTGCCCGTCCTCATATAACATGGAGTAACCCGAGCGCTCGAGGGCGTATGACCGACAAATTCGACCTGGTGGTGATCGGCGGCGGCAGCGGCGGGCTGGCCGCAGCCCAGCGCGCGGCCGAATACGGCGCGCGGGTGGCGCTGGTGGAATCCGGCCGCCTCGGCGGCACCTGCGTCAACGTCGGCTGCGTGCCGAAGAAAATCACCTGGAACGCGGCCGATCTCGGGGGCGCGCTGCACGATGCCACGGACTACGGTTTCCATCTGCAGGTCGCGGGGCACGACTGGGCGTTGCTGAAGCAGAAGCGCGACGCCTACATCCTGCGGCTGAACGACCTGTACGCCGCCAATCTGGCGCGGCACAAGGCCGAGCTGGTGCGCGCCCGGGCGAGCTTTGTCGATGCGCGCACTGTCACTGCCGCGGGGCGCCGCCTCGCGGCCGAGCACATTATCATCGCCACCGGCGGGCGCCCGCACCGGCCGGTGATTCCCGGCGCCGAGCTCGGCATCACCTCGGATGACTTCTTCGAGCTCACCAGGCGTCCGCAGCGCGTCGCGGTAGTGGGCAGCAGTTACATCGCCGTCGAGCTCACCGGCATTTTCGCCGCTCTCGGGGCCGACACCACCCTGGTGCTGCGCGGCGACACGGCGCTGAACAGTTTTGACGACATGCTCGGAGAGGCGACGCTCACCATGCTGCGCGAGGAGGGCGTGGACGTCGTCATGCACGCCTCACCTGCGGCGCTGGCGCGCGGCGCCGACGGCGCGCTCGAGCTCGCCGCGCGCGACGGCCGGCGTCTGGGGCCGTTCGATTGCGTGCTCTGGGCCATCGGACGTGTTGCGGCGGTGGAGGACCTGGCGCTTGGCAAGGCCGGTGTGGCGCTCGATATCCAGGGCTTCATCGCCACCGACACCTATCAGGCGAGCAGCGCGCACGGGATTTATGCCATCGGGGATGTGTCGGGGCGCGCGCAGCTCACGCCGGTGGCGATCGCGGCAGGCCGGCGGCTGTCGGACCGGCTGTTTGGCGGGCACGGCGACCGGCACCTGGACTACGAGAACATTCCGACGGTGATTTTCGGGCGTCCGCCGATCGGCACCGTCGGGCTCACGGAAAAGGCGGCCCGCGAGCGCTACGGTGCCGCCAACATCACGGTGTTCAGATCCAGCTTCGTGCCCCTCTATCACGCCCTCACCACGGCGAAGACGCGCTGTGACATGAAGCTCGTGACCACCGGCCCGGAGCAGCGCATCGTCGGTCTGCACGTCGTGGGAGCGGGCGCGGACGAGATGCTGCAGGGGTTTGCGGTCGCGGTGCGCATGGGGGCGACCAAGAAGGACTTCGACGATACGGTGGCGATTCATCCGACCTCTGCGGAAGAATTCGTCACCATGCGCTGAACACTCAGGCGCTGCCGCGGCGCTCCTTGAGCGCGGCCAGCACGTGCGCGGTCGTGGGACGCACGCCGTGCCACAGACGAAACGACTCCGCCGCCTGCTCCACCAGCATGCCCCAGCCCTGCAGCGCCCGCGCGCACCCCTGCCGCGTGGCCCACTCGAGGAACGCGGTCGCGGACTTGCCGTAGGCCAGGTCGTAGCACACCGTGTGCGGACCAATGACCTCTGGCGGGAAGGGCGGAAGCTCGCCCGCGAGGCTTGCGGATGTCGCATTGACGATGAGGTCGAACGGCGCGGCCTCGAGCTGTGCGAAACCGACGCCCTGGACGGCGCCCAGGTCGCAAAACGCCGCGGCGAGAGTCTCGGCACGCTGCGCTGTGCGGTTGGCGATCACCACCACCTCGGGTGCCAGCCCCAGCAGCGGCCCCAGGATCCCGCGTGTCGCACCGCCCGCGCCGATGACGAGCACGCGGCGGTGGGTAATGACCAGTCCGAGGTTGTCGCACAGGTCGCGCACCAGGCCGGCGCCGTCGGTGTTGTCGCCGAGGATGCCGTCGGCGCGCGCCGCGAGCGTGTTCACCGCCGCGGCG